>JABLTS010083486.1_pt1 | contig 82905 bp, 76 predicted proteins | sample 7160081 | NCBI WGS metagenome assembly JABLTS01 (sample SAMN14651231, study PRJNA627086) | human gut metagenome | isolation source: feces | host: Homo sapiens | reverse complement strand
ATAAGGGCAAAAACAAGGGAAAAGGATACATATATAGAATTTTCAATGGCGGGAAGCCTTGAAAATAGGGGAAAGTTAAGAGAGTTAATAGATAACTTCCAGTTTTTAGAATTGATATAGCTTTGATATGAAAGGAAATCCTATGAGTGATGCAATAAAAAAGGCTTTGGGAAATTTGGAAGAAATAGTGCCGGCTGGTGCTGCTGGTTCTTATTATCAGGGACAGGAATTGGCTGAAAAAAAGTGTCAGGAAGTAGCTGCATTTCCTGGAATTGATACATTACATAAGTTGTATGCAGTGTTGAGAAAAACGTGGACAGCAGAGACGGCATATCCGTCATGTCAAGCAGAATGGGTTTCAACCGATCCTTCATATGGGCAATGTGCTATTACAGCAATGCTTGTTTATGATATGTTTGGAGGAAGTATTCATCGCATCAGAGTGAACGGAGGAGGAACACATTATTTCAACAAAATTGATGGATGTTATGTCGATCTTACCCGTGAGCAATTTGATTTATACGATATTCCGATAGCATACGAACCTAATGAGCAAATGAAAAGAGAGTATTGCGGAAAGAATCCTGACACTAAAAAGCGATACCATCAGTTACAGAAAAATATTATTCGTTATTTGAAGAACGAATGAAACACCCTCCAGTTTGCAAAGCTATCGCTAATTGAATATCTGATTCGGTTGTGCATCCTTTAATCCGCAGATTGCCGCCATCACAGCCATGTGCAGCTGTGCCGGAGTTGCTGGAACTTTATTCTGTGTGCTGACTTTCAAACGGCGATCTTTTGCATTGAAATAAGCACGATAATTCTTGACCTGTTTTCGCATGACCGGATTCGATGTAGGCCACATCTCATCCATCCAAATGGAAATTAGGTCTGTTCGGAACTCCTCGCTGTAAAGTTCTATATCCAAAAGTCAGTTATCATCCGGGTGATTATAAACACACGGACTGTAAACCGGATAATTCGTGGTCAAATCATTCACAGTAAGCAGCTTCTTCACAGAAAACGGATTGTTCCCGGTCAGTGCAATCACTTTTGAATTCCGGCACCTTTCAGTGTTATCCAGCATTTTATTGTCGTTATCCGGCATAATCGAGGTCATTGAGGTCATAATCGAGGTCAACGAGGTCATGATCTCAATCAATATGGACATACAAATCAACTTCACCACTATATGCCCCGATTACTAATTTTTCGCCTGATATTCCAGCTCCAGTTCATCCGCCAAATATGCGTCACTCATGCAGTGCATATCTGATACACCGTCCCGTATCAGCTGATAAACCTCGGAATGATAGAAAAAGTCCAACGCCGCATCCAGTGAAAGTCCCTGCTGTTTTGCAAAGCACTCAATCACACGGCTATATTTTTTCTGAAGTAAAATCGGATTTGCGGTCATAGTCTTTAACTCCCTTCAAAATGCAGCAAAGACAGTGCTTTTTCTGTACGGAAACAGATTTGCATGTTCGGCTTTTCATAACGTAACCGATTGATTGCTTCTGCTTTATCAATCAGTCCGTCAAAGAACAGCTCCACAGTATTAAACACCTTGTCATTGGCAACACCGCCAAGTACAAGATCGTAATCTGTCATATCTTTTCCACTACGGCAATTCAAAATAAAGTCAAGCCATTCCTCGGAATAAGAATCGAATTTCAAAACTTTCAATTCCGTTTCCCGGCTCTCATCATATTCATATTTTGAAATAATACCGTCTTTCCCTCGGCGTTTGAATTTCCCACACCACTTCGCAGCCTGCTCATACAGCGGCGTGACATAAAAGCCACGCCCGAAGTCTACGTTGGGGCGGGAATGAACCAAATCCGGCTGTGCAATATCTAAAAAAGAGCCATGATAGAGAATCATACTTCCACACCCCTTTCTTTCATCACATCAAGGAGGTCATCTACGATATATTCCCGGCTCTGAGTGTGCAGCACTTCATATTCCGGCACAATATAGCCGTTCAGAATATCACTCTTTTCGGTAAATGCCTGATAGACACGTTCTGCATCCACACCCAGCTTTGCCGCAACATTTTCAATGCAAAATACGGCAAACTCAAGCTCATTGGAATTTTTAATCTTATCATCTGCCATCAGCAAGCCCTCCTTTACTTTATTTTAGCCAAAACATCCCGGAAAATTGCATAATTCTTTTTCGCGCCGTCGTCCAGGTCGATGTCAGTCTGCTTTTTGTCCAGCTTCACACGCTCGCCGGTGGAAGCATTGGCAATCGCTTCATCGGAAAGTCCTTCGCTCATCAGCTTTGCGGTAGAACGCATCTCGTAGAAAAGGAACGGTTCTCTGATTAAAGACGCAATATAAGGATAAGAATGATCCATGATGCCGTACCTCCTTACTGTTCCTCTTTTTTATCAGGAACGAACTCCATGATGTCTCCAACATCGCAATTTAACACTGTACAAATCTTTTCTATAATATCCATGCTGACATTTTCATCTTTCGACAGTTTCGACATTGTTGATGTACTTAAACCAGTCTGCAAACGTAAGTCTTTTTTAATCATGTCTTTATCAATCAGCATTTTCCACAGCTTTTTGTAGCATACTGCCATATTGTCACCTCTCACCATTATTCCTGCTCAAAGCTGAGTATTCTCGTTGCTTTCTCTATCATAGCACAGAAGTGCGAGTAGTACAACCGAGATAATAAAATTACAGATTTCTATTCTGCAAGCTCGAACTTGAAATTCGTTTTTGTAATTCAAGCCGCATCCAGGTCAGAAACATAGAACAATAATCGAATAATTCTGTATGCTTTTCCACATACTAACTCCAAAGTTAATATATAGAAGAAAATTGGAGGAAGATTATGAAGGCAACAGGAATCGTACGTCGTATAGATGACCTCGGAAGAATAGTCATACCTAAGGAAATCAGAAGAACACTCAGGTTCCGGGAAGCTGACCCGGTTGAGATATTCACGGGAACAGACGGAGAGATTATTCTTAAAAAATATTCACCTGTAGGTGAACTTGGTGAATTTGCAAGACAGTATGCTGATGCATTGGCACAGACATCAGGACATATAGTATGTATAACTGACAGGGACAGAGTTATTGCAGTGTCGGGAGGTGACCGCAAGAGCCTCCTTGGAAAAGAAGTAAGCAGAGGACTTCAGAATGTAATCGAAGACAGGATGAATCTCTGTACACAGCGCTCCGACAAGGAGTATGTGGACATTACGGCAGGGCAGACGGACAATCAGGAAGATTATGCATGGCAGGCAGTCAGCCCGATTCTTTGTGAGGGCGATGCCATAGGTGCAGTCATAATCACAAGCAGGGATGCAGGAAGCAGATGTACTGAGACGGAGAGCAAGCTTGCGCATTCCGCAGCGGCATTTCTTGGCAAACAGATGGAATCGTAGTACAATATAATAATACTACCGGAAATGAGGATAAGTAATGAATGAACAGTATATAAAAGAACACTATGGCTTTGAGGATGTAAGAAATGTCGTAGCTAAGTTACGGGACAAGGACGGCTGTCCGTGGGACCGCGAGCAGACACATGAGAGCATAACAGGGTGTCTGCGTGATGAGAGTGAAGAGGTAATTGAAGCAATAGAGAACAGGGATTATCTTAATCTCCGGGAGGAGCTGGGAGACCTGCTGCTTCAGGTGCTTCTGCATGCAAGAATAGCTGAAGAAAATGGAGAATTTACACTTGAAGATGTGATAGACGAGCTGGGACATAAGCTTGTCAGACGCCATCCGCATGTATTTGGCGATGAAGGGCAGCTTAACGATGCCAAAGCAGGACATACAAGGTGGAATGATGTTAAGAAGAAGGAGAAGCTTGACCGCATAAGTGAGTATGAGCAGTGGATATCCGATGGCAGGCTTGAGCCGCAGGTGCTTGACAGATATAAGAAGATGCTTACGGACAAAGGGCTGTTATAAATCTATACCGCCGGCACTTATATAATATGTTGAAAAAAGCGTAAAATGCGCGGTTAAGTATTGACAAAAATGTCAAATCTTCTTGACAAAAGGGGCTTAAATAGTATAATTAAGCTAGTTGGGCGTGTATCAACAAATAATAACTATAATCCGAATGAGGAGGAGTTCACTAAGATGAATAAGACAGAGTTAGTTGCAGCAATGTCAGAGAAGTCAGAATTGACAAAGAAGGACAGCGAGAAGGCATTAAAGGCATTCATGGATGTCGTTGCAGAAGAGCTTAAGAAGGATGAGAAGATCCAGCTTGTAGGCTTCGGTACATTCGAGGTTGCCAAGAGAGCAGCAAGAACAGGTAAGAACCCACAGACAGGCAAGGCTATTAAGATTCCTGCTACAAAGGCTCCTAAGTTCAAGGCTGGTAAGGCACTTAAGGATACTGTTAATAAGTAATTCATCAGAATTAGTTATAGTTTATGAAAGATGCGCCGGGACACCTGTTCCGGCGCATCTTATGTTATTACAATTATTGAATGGACAGGAACGGAGTAAGTATGAGACTTGACAAATATTTAAAAGTATCACGGCTTATCAAACGCCGTACGGTTGCTAATGATGCATGTGACGCAGGACGTGTTATTGTCAATGACAAGGTCGTAAAAGCATCATATGATGTTAAAGAAGGCGATGTGATAGAGATTCAGTTCGGCAATAAGTCGGTAAAGGTCCGTGTTACGGATATAAGAGACACAACTAAAAAAGAAGAAGCCAAGGATATGTTTGAATATATCTGATAATTATTCATAATCCCGGAAGGACAGGTATATATTTATAGTAAGATGTTGGTCCGGAGGGATTATGATGGATGAGAAGCCAAAGCTTGCAAGAAAGCATTCACTTGATATGGAGAACAGGGAGAAGGCAAGGATAACCGGTGTTAATGACGTTATCTCATTTGACCTTGAGAATGTTCTCCTTGAGACGGATTACGGCATGATGACAATACATGGTGATGACCTTCATGTAAGGCGTCTGTCGGTGGAAAAAGGCGAAGTGGATGTTGACGGGCGTATAGATGCAATTCAGTATTCGGATGTCAAAAGCTATGCTAAGAAGGGCAGTTCTGTGATGTCGAGGCTGTTCGGGTGAGCACGCTGATAACGTGGGAGTGGGGATATCTGCTTGCTTCCATGATGTGGGGGATGGTGCTTGCGGGATGCTATGACATTATAAGGGTATTCAGAAGGGTTGTTGTCCACAGGGGCGTCCGGTGGATTTTTGCAGAAGATATGGTATACTGGATGTGCAGCGGATTTGTGATATTTCACGTTACATTTCTTATAAATGACGGAATTATAAGAAGTTTTTCGATTGCAGGATTTGCGATGGGAGCCGCGATATACAGGGTGGCAACACATAACTGGCTTGTTGACATGCTTGCGGCATGTATTAATTTTTTGCTGATTCCATTGAAAATGTTAATAAGATATTTTAAAATGTTATTCAGTTGGATTTTTAAAGTGAAGGTGACATTGGATGAGAAAGTTCGAGACAAAACAGGGAAGACAGGCGAGACTGAAGAGACAGAGACGCTCTAACATACTGGCTATGGCAGCAGCAATTGTGGTTGTGCTGGTGCTGAGTATTGTTGTGTTTACCGGCAAGAGATCGCTTGATGCCAAAGGAAGAGAATATAATTCGCGGCGTGAAGAACTGTCACAGCAGATTGCTGAGGAAGAGTCCAGAAGCCAGTCACTTGAGGAATACAAAAAATATGTCAAAACCAAGAAGTTTGTTGAAGAGATTGCCAAGAATAAGTTTGGACTGTTATATCCTGATGAGATAATCTTCAGGTCTGAAGGTTCGGGCAGATAATTGAAGAGCATTACAGGACGCAGCCGCATGGCTGCGTTTTTTGTCGACCAAATGTAAAGGCAGCACAAGTCATTTTGACAAAACATGCAGTCGCTTAACTGTATAATGTCATGAAGAAAACGGCGGAATACATACGCCGGTAAGACTATAAGCGACTATAAGCAGACTGGAGTTTTGACAGATGGAGACATATGACATTAAGATTGCATACTCAAAGGGAAAGCTGGAAGAATCAGCAAGAACATTCAGAAGGTTAAGTGAATCATGTGCCGATTGCGAGATAGCCAATGAACTTTCGGTAATGGCGGAAGTGATTGAACACTGCCTTGATGCCGGGGAAGAGCTTAAGGAGCCGGCTCCGCAGGTAAGGGGGAGTATAGAAAAAAGGCTTGCAAGAAGGGGAATCCGTGTGAAAAATATGTGTGTCCTGGCAGCCAATGACAGGCCGATAGAGATAATAATGCAGGCAAGAACTGCCAGAAAAGGCAATATAAGTGCTAAGGAGATATGCAAATGTCTGGAGAATATTCTTGGAATTGATTTTGAACCGTCAGAGGTGAACAGAAGGCTTGTCAATGAGACATATCATGATTATATATTTGTGCAGAGTCCAAGGTATCAGACGATAGTCGGCAAATGTTTTGTTACTTCTGATATGGACGGTGTATCAGGGGATAACTATTCGGTTGAATATCTTAGCGGTGGAAAACTTGCGGTTACGATTGCGGACGGAATGGGCAGCGGTGCAAGGGCAAGGAGTGAAAGCGGCGTTGTTATAGAACTGCTTGAGCAGAGCCTTGATGCGGGCTTTGATGCAAGGGCTGCGATAGAGCTTATAAATGCTGCAATATCGGCAGGAAGGCGCGAATGCCATCCGGTGACTGTTGATAACTGCCTTATAGACAGATATTCGGGAATAGCGGAATTTATAAAGCTTGGTGCGGCGTCAACATTTATAAAAAGAGACGGATGGGTTGAGATAATCCGTTCCACAACATTGCCTATAGGAGTACTTGAAAGGATGGACTACGACGGAACATCCAAAAAACTGTATGACGGAGATTATATAATAATGGTCAGCGATGGCGTCATAGAGGCTCTTGACGGAGATGACAAGGAAGAACAGATGGTGAGGATTATACAGAATATAGATGTGCGCGTGCCGGATGTGATTGCAAGTGACATAATAGAGGCGGCAATACAGGGAAAGACCGGGATAACGGATGATATGAGTGTGATAGTCACAGGGATATTTGACACACAAATTAATCTGTAATAATATGTTGCAGTAATATGTTTGCAGTGAGTGTGGATACGCAGCGATTAGGTACAGCAGAATGGGGATTGACGTGGATTTTACGGATAAAGTTTGCAGATACATAAAAGAAAATAAGATGATTAGTGCAGGAGACTGCGTGGTTGTCGGACTGTCCGGCGGAGCTGATTCAGTGAGCCTGCTTATGGTGCTTGGCAGCCTAAAGGAGAGGATGGCGTTTGAACTTAGGGCACTTCATGTTAATCATGGCATACGCGGTGAAGAGGCAATGCATGACGAGCTTTTTACGAAAGCACTCTGCGACAGGCTTGGAATCAGGCTTAAGACGGTTCATATAGATGTCCCGGCACTTGTGCAGGAGACACATATGTCATCCGAGGAAGCAGGAAGGCATGCGCGTCAGGACGAATTTGCAAGGCTGTGTGCCGAGATAGAAAAAGAAAAGACTGTGGACCGGGAATCAGGACAGATACCGGGACAGACAGGCAGGCGTGTGGTAGTTGCGCTTGCGCATCACATGGATGACCAGGCAGAGACGGTTCTTCATAATCTTGTGCGCGGAAGTGCGCTTAAGGGGCTTGCGGGAATGTCACCTGTGAATGTTATGTATGGCACCTGTGATGGCGTAAGAACAGGGTATACAATAATAAGACCGCTGCTTTGTGTGAGGCGCGCGGCAATAGAAGAGTGGCTTCGCGGGCATAATCAGGAATATTGCACGGACAGTACCAATCTTGGCAATGATTATACCAGAAACCGCCTGCGCAATACGATTATTCCAATGCTTAATGACATGGTGAATGCCAATGCGGTAAGCAATATAGCGTCTGCGGCAGCATTTGCGAAAGAAGCGCAGGATTATATAAACAGGCAGGCCGAGGCTGCATTTGCCCAATGCGCAGATGTGCGTGAGCGTGAGACTGTAATAGATGCAGTAAGGCTTTCACAATATGACAGGATTATAAGAAAATATGTAGTGCACATGGCTATAGCATCAGAAGCTAAAGCGGCCAAGGATATATGCGCGGTTCATGTGGAAAGTGTTGAAGCGCTTATCGAGGCCGGAACCGGAAGCAGTGTGGATATTCCGTATGGCCTTAAGGCAAGGCGCAGGTATTCTGAAATAGTAATACAAAAAGCTGATATGAAGTGCGATGGGCAAAACGGCGGCGTGGATGAACATGATGGCCGCTGGTACTCAAAAAACGGATGGTATGCGGCTGATCGTATTAATTTGCAAAAAAATGCACATTCATTCCAACAAAATGACTATACGAAATTAATTGATTATGATAAAATAAAATTTAATCTGCAATTAAGAACAAGACAGGAAGAGGACTTTATCTGCGTGTACAGTGATGGACGGAGCAAGAAGCTTGGCAGGTTCATGATTGAACAGAAGATACCCGCAGAATACAGAGACAGGGTGCTTGTTGTGGCAGACGGCAATGAAATCGTATGGATAGTCGGATTCAGAATGAGTGAGCGTTATAAAGCGCAGGATACGACAATAAATACAGCAATGATAAGTGTCGGGAATGAATCAGGAGGAGACGATGGAGAAGATATCAGAATTAATCAGCCAGAAGGCGGTGGAGACAAGAATAGCAGAGATAGCAGAGCAGATTAATAAGGAATATGAAGGCCGTGACGTGCATCTTATATGTATACTCAAGGGAAGCCTGTTCTTCACATGTGAACTTGCCAAGAGACTTACGATGCCGGTAACGATAGACTTTATCCAGGTCTCAAGCTATGGCTCAGGTACGGTCTCAAGCGGCAATATTAAGATAAAAAAAGAACTTGATGAGAGTATTGAAGGAAGAGATGTAATTGTAATCGAAGATATAATTGATTCGGGTAATACATTGTCCAGACTCGTACCTTATCTTCAGAAGATGGGACCGGCATCACTTAAAATCTGTACACTGCTTGATAAGCCGGACAGGCGTGAGGCAGATGTGAATGTTGATTATAACGGGTTTGACATACCCGATAAGTTTGTAGTGGGATATGGACTTGACTATGATCAGAAATACAGAAATCTTCCGTACATAGGTGTAATTGAGTTCGTTGATTAAGATATGCCGTATATAGAAATGTCAGATAGAGGAGAATCAGATGAATAATAACAGATTTAATGGCATGTGGCTGTATCTCGTGATACTTCTTATAGCTGCATGTGCAGTATTCTCATTACGCGGGGCCAGGTCGGATGAGCGTACGCAGTATTCGTATCAGCAGCTGACTGAGGATATTGAAGATGATAATATAAACAACATAATTATTCAGCAGAATGAGCAGGTCCCTACGGGAAAGCTTACGGTAACTCTTAAGTCATCATCAGATGGTGCTGACAGAGTCATGTATGTGTCAGATGTCAATGCAATACAGGAATTGCTTAATTCCAATGGGGTTAGTTACCAGATGAGGGATGTCAAGGTTGAGAACTCATGGCTTTCAATTCTTCTGCCATGTGCAATGTCACTTATTGTGGTGATATTCCTGTTCTTTATGATGACAAGGCAGGCATCAGGCGGAAGCAATGCCAAGATGATGAATTTTGGAAAGAGCCGTGCCAAGATGATTATTAATCCTGACAAGCTTGTTAAGTTCAGCGATGTTGCCGGACTTGATGAGGAAAAGGAAGAACTGGAGGAGATAGTTGATTTCCTTAAGGATCCGCAGAAGTATACTAATCTTGGAGCAAGAATACCTAAGGGTGTAATACTTACAGGTGCTCCGGGTACAGGTAAGACAATGCTTGCCAAGGCAGTAGCGGGAGAGGCGGGAGTGCCGTTCTTTAGTATATCCGGTTCTGATTTTGTTGAGATGTTTGTTGGTGTAGGTGCATCAAGAGTCAGGGATCTCTTTGACGATGCCAAGCATAACGCTCCGTGTATAGTATTTATCGATGAGATAGATGCGGTCGCAAGAAGGCGTGGAACCGGAATGGGCGGCGGACACGATGAGAGGGAGCAGACACTCAACCAGATGCTTGTTGAGATGGACGGATTCGGCGTTAATGAAGGCATTATCGTAATGGCAGCAACCAACCGTGTTGATATCCTTGATCCTGCAATCTTACGTCCGGGACGTTTTGACCGTAAGATTGTCGTGGGAAGACCTGATGTTAAGGGCAGGCTTGAGATACTTAAGGTTCACGCACGTAAGAAGCCGCTTGGAGATGATGTTGATCTTGACAGTCTTTCGAGAACAACAGCAGGCTTTACCGGAGCAGATCTGGAGAATCTGCTTAATGAGGCTGCAATATATGCAGCTAGGAACGGTCGCAGATATATAAGTAATTCAGATGTTAATTATGCATTTGTCAAGGTTGGCATCGGTGTTGAGAAGAAGAGCAGAATTATATCGGAAAAAGAGAAGAAGATTACGGCTTACCATGAGGCCGGACATGCAATACTGTTCCATGTTCTGCCTGATGTCGGCCCTGTCCATACAATATCAATCATACCTACAGGACTTGGGGCAGCAGGATATACAATGCCGCTCCCTGAAAAAGATGAGATGTTCAACACTAAGGGCAAGATGATTCAGAATATAATTGTAAGCCTTGGCGGACGTGTCGCTGAAGAGCTTGTGTTTGATGATATCACAACAGGAGCTTCACAGGATATTAAGCAGGCGACACAGACTGCACGTTCAATGGTGACCAGGTATGGATTCTCCAAGGAACTTGGACTTATTAATTATGATGATGACAGTGATGAGGTATTCATCGGAAGAGACCTTGCACATGCAAGACCTTACAGTGAGGCTGTAGCAGGCAGGATTGATGATGAGGTCAAGGAGATAATAGACGACTGCTATAAGCAGGCATCGGATATAATTGCAAAGCACCGCGATGTTCTCGACAGATGTGCGGAGCTTCTTATAGAAAAAGAAAAAGTTACAAGGGAAGAATTTGAGGCGCTGTTTTAACATAAAAATGTATTGGCAGGTATTGCAACAGGTCATATGTATTTGAGTGTATACAACAAATTCGACATTTTGCACAAAAAAATATGTCAAATTTTGTTACATTTGTGACCACTTACAGTAGGCGCGATGCTATAATAAATATCGTAAAAACCCCCCAATACATTATTTATATATTACACCCCATAATAAGTGAAATACCTTCTCCAAAAAGGACAGCCTGCAACGCTGTCCTTTTTGCATGTTTTTTTACAAGTCTTTTTACACAGTCTTTTTCACAAGTTACTTTTTCCCTTGAATTATCCCCAGTTTCGTTATAGAATTAATCTGTATATGTTGTAGTTTTGGAAGGAGAGCGGTCCCGATCTATGCGAATTACTAAGAATTTTGATGGCATGACGGTTTGTGAGAAGAGACTTAATTATCTCATGAATGTTAAGCCTATACTTAATATACATGCCATATTCAGTGATGCAGGTCCGGAATACAGAATTCCACCAGAGCCTGATAAGGATGAGAATGTGAAGCTTAGGCTTAGAACAGCAAGATACAACATCGACGAGGCCTGCGTTGTGGTTAACAATAACAGAATTGCCATGCACAGGACATTTTCTAATGAGCTGTTTGACTTCTATGAGGCAGATATTAATGTCGGAAGTGAGAAGCTTTATTATTACTATGAAGTACGTGTTGGAAAGGTTGTATGTTATTATAACCAGATTGGCGTTATGAGAGATCTTAACCCATTCTACAATTTTCAGATAATGCCGGGCTTTAAGACCCCACAGTGGGCTAAGGGTGCTGTCATGTATCAGATTTTTGTTGACCGTTTTTGTAATGGGGATAAGACCAATGATGTGCTTACTAATGAATATGCATATATCGGTCAGCATGTTGAACGTGTAGAGGAATGGGATTCAAGACCTAATGAGATGGATGTGCGCCGTTTCTATGGCGGTGATCTTCAGGGCGTTATGGATAAGCTTGATTATCTTCAGGATCTCGGTGTTGACGTAATATATTTTAATCCATTATTTGTGTCACCGTCTAATCATAAGTATGATATTCAGGACTATGATTATATAGACCCACATATCGGCAGGATTACAGATGATGGCGGAAGCCTGCTTGACGAGGGGGATAATGACAATACAAAGGCTTCAAGATATATAAAGAGAGTTACGGGAAAGAATAATCTCGAAGCAGGCAATGAATTCTTTGCGCAGCTTGTGAGTGAAGCGCACAGAAGGAATATGAAGGTCATTATTGACGGAGTTTTCAATCATTGCGGTTCGTTCAACAAATGGCTTGACAGAGAACATATATATTATGCATCAGAGGAGAACTATGAGAAGGGGGCATATGTAGACCGCAACAGCCCTTACCATGACTTCTTCAAATTCTACGGGGATACATGGCCTGATAATAATTCATATGACAGCTGGTGGGGCAATGATACGCTTCCGAAGCTTAATTATCAGGGATCACCAAAACTTGAAGAATATATACTGAGAATAGCAGCTAAGTGGGTATCGGCACCGTATAATGTCGACGGCTGGAGACTTGATGTGGCGGCAGACCTTGGATATGGTACGGAGTACAACCATGAGTTCTGGCGTAAGTTCCGTAATGTCGTGAAGAAAGCCAACCCTGATGCGCTTATTCTTGCTGAGAATTATGGAGATTCATATGACTGGCTGCAGGGTGACCAGTGGGATACCATAATGAATTACGATGCATTTATGGAACCTGTTACATGGTTTCTTACAGGAATGCAGAAGCACAGCGATGAGTTCAGGCAGGATATGCTTGGCAATGTAGATAATTTCTTTGGCGTAATGAATCACAATATGGCAAGAATGGGAGGACAGGCAGTTGGTATTGCCATGAATGAACTGTCTAACCATGATCATTCAAGATTTCTTACAAGGACTAACAGGACTGTCGGCAGGCTTGCATCAAAAGGTTCGGATGCTGCATCCCAGGGCGTCAATAAAGCCGTATTTATGGAGGGAGTAGTTATTCAGATGACATGGCCGGGCGCACCGACGATATATTATGGTGATGAAGCCGGTGTATGTGGATGGACCGATCCTGATAACAGAAGAACATATCCGTGGGGACATGAAGATAAGGAACTTATAGCATTTCACAGGGATATAATAGCTGTGCACAAATCAAGTCCTGCACTTATGCATGGATCATATAAGATGCTGGTCGCAGAACATAATCTTATATGCTATGGAAGATTCTGCGAGGATGATGTGGTTATCGTAGTTATTAACAACGGTGATGACGAGCGGCGTGTGAATATACCGGCATGGCAGACAGGACTTACTTCGCATGATGATGTGGAGCAGGTGCTTGTGACGTATGATGGCGGATATAGCACGGAACGTCTTGGATACAGTGTGCCGGGGGGATATCTGGATCTTGGATTAAGAAGAACATCTGCGGTAATACTAAGAAAGATACAGTATTAGATTGGAGAATATATGGATAAGAGAGATAACGAATTAAACAATATACAGAATTCACAGGCAGGTCAGGAGAGCAGGCCTAAGGCTGACGGAATGAGAGAGCCGAGAAGACTTGCTAAGTCAGTCCCACCTTCATCGGGGACACCGAGACGTCAGCGCCCGCAGGGACAGCAGGCAAAGCAGGGCGCAGGAAGTGCATCTTCGGGCGCGGCGAGACGCCCACGCCAACAGGGACAGCAGAGTGGAGAGAGAAGCGCTGCCGGACAGGAAAGAAGCCCTCAGAGACAGTCGGGACCGGGACAGAGCAGACCGAGAAGAATGCCTAATCCCGGTGCACAGGCGAAGAGAGCTGAAGGACGCAGATATATACCTCTTGATGAGGCGGATGACAGTCGTTTTACCGACATTAAGCTGAATAAGAAGATGCGTACATGGAACAAATACAAGAACTATATATTCGGCGGTATCGCAATTATAATTCTTGTGGTAATAGTGGCATTCAGTGTCCGTTCATGTGCCAATGACAAGAAGCAGGAGGAAGAGTCACTCTATTCAAAGCCTTCAATGGGACCGCTTCAGGTAACACAGGGAGCTGATACCCAGACTCAGACACAGGCATCGACAGAAGTGCAGACGACACAGGCAGCTACACAGGCAGCGGGAGGAGTTGTATCCACTACTAAGACGGCTGCGGCTGAGGACTTTACAAGTGAGGCATCATACAGCAAGAGTGTATTTATTGGCGATACAATTGTATCGGGAATGGAATACTATAAGTATCTGGGTTCAGATAAGATAATAGCTGATACTAATCTTACTGCATCAAAAGCAGCGGATAAGGTGAGCCAGCTTGCATCATCTAATCCTGAGAAGGTCTATATTATGCTTGGACTTAATGATCTTAACTACAACTCCAAGACTGTAGACTCAATTGCACAGGATTTTGCAAGTCTTATTACACAGATTAAGCAGACAGTTCCGGCAGCAAAGATATATCTTGTTTCTGTAACACCTATAACAAAGGCATGTGAGAGCAAGAGCAGCATTTACATTACAATGAGTAATGTTGAGGCACTTAATGCAAAGTTAAAAGAGGTTGCGGCAACATCAGGGGCAACATTTACGGATATTAATTCTGCATTCCAGGATTCTTCAGGATATCTTAATTCGGCAGTGACAGGCAATGGATATAACCTTAAGAATGAGTATTACGGATTCCTTCTGAATACGCTTGCAGATATGACTAAGTAAGAGCGGAGCACGGGAGATGAATTTTCATGTATTAACATTGTTTCCACAGATGATACTTGACGGGATGAATACAAGTATTATGGGGAGGGCAATCAGCAAAGGAAAGCTTTCGGTTGATGCTGTGAATATCAGGGACTTTTCAACCAATAAGCATATGAAGGTTGATGACTACACATATGGAGGCGGGGCAGGAATGCTTATGCAGGCTGCTCCGGTATGTGCGGCATATCGTTCGGTTGAAGAGAGCATAGGAAGGAAGCCGAGGGTTGTGTATCTTACGCCGCAGGGACGGGTGTTTAACCAGCAGATGGCATGGGAGCTTGCACAGGAGGATGAACTTGTATTCCTGTGTGGACATTACGAAGGTATTGACGAGAGAGCGCTTGAGATGATAGTTACGGATTATGTATCTATAGGTGATTATGTTCTGACAGGCGGTGAGCTTCCGGCTATGGTTGTTATGGATGCCGTGGCGAGACTTGTGCCGGGTGTGCTTAATAACGATGAGTCAGCTCAGTTTGAAAGTTTTCACGACAATCTTCTTGAGTATCCGCAATATACAAGACCTGAGGAATTCGAGGGCAGGAAAGTTCCGCCGGTTCTTCTGTGCGGTGACCATGCTAAGGTTGAAGCATGGAGACTTGAACAGTCAATTGAGAGAACTAAAAAGTTCAGACCGGATCTGTACGAAAAGTACAGACAGGAACATCCGGAAGATACAGCAGGTAAGAAAAAGAGATAAGAGTGATATAGACTAGACAGGGAATACAAAGGTATGATAGATACATATGTTGCCATAGATCTGGAGACAACCGGAACCAATCCTGCTGAGGACAGGATAATTGAGGTAGGGGCGGCAAAAGTGGAGTGTGGACGTGTCGTGAGCACATTTTCAACATTTGTCAATCCACAGATATCAATAAGTCCGAGAATAACGTCTCTCACAGGCATTACAGATGAAGATGTTGCGGGTGCACCGGTAATTGCCGATATAATTGCAGATATGATTGCATATACAAAGGATGTTCCGATTCTCGGACACAATGTGATATTTGATTACAGCTTCATAAAAAAAGCAGCAGCTAACAGTAAGCTGGAATATGCAAAAGAAGGAATTGACACGCTTAAGATTGCGCGAAGAATTCTCCCGGATGTTCCACATAAGAATCTTCCGGCACTGTGTGAGCATTTTAAGATAGACCCGGGTAAGAGCCACAGGGCGCTTGATGATGCGATAAGTGCATCGAAGCTGTATTACGCACTGTATGCTGTTAATCCGGAAGATGAGATGTTCAATAAGGCAATGGTTCTTAATTATAGCGTTAAGAAGGATTCACCGATAACGCCGGCACAGAAAAAATACCTTACGGCACTTGCTCAATACCATAATGTGGCGGTAACAGTTCCAATAGACAGTATGACAAAGAGTCAGGCCTCACGCATGATTGATGGTATTATCGGACAGTATGGCAGAATCCCGGTATATTAAGTACGTGGTCAGGCATTCAGCTCATCCATTTTTTTGAGAATATACTTTTTCATCGGAGTGTTCAGCATATGAACGCGGTTACGGAGATTGTTGAATTTGTCTGAATCTCCGTTTTTTATATAGCAGGATGCCAGCAGAATGTAGTTGCTGCTTGTGTCAGTACCGCATTCGATTCCGAATTCAAGGACGCGGACAGCTTCTTCAACATGACCTTCATTAATGAGCTGCTCACCCCACTTTACTATGGTGCCGGTAAGTGATGCATAATTATTATCATACTCAGAGAGTGCGGGCAGATTGGCAGCACCGTAAGTAAGCTTAAGGTCTGTGTTGGTTATTCCCTGAAGATTTACTATCCTGCATGATGCGAGATGCTTGATTGTTTCCTGACAGGAAGCAATTTCTTTTGAGGGATTTGAAAAAAATGGTAGGGAATCAAGCGGGATTGTGATATAATCAAGAGAATCAAGGCTCTGCCGTCTTGTGGCGTTGGCCCTGGATTCACGCTCAAGATAAGCCGATTCGGTTAATCTGTCACGGCGGTAAGTGTATTTTACAAAAGCCGTGAATGCAAGTGAAAGAATCAGAACAATAATAAATATCATCGAAAGCCTCCTGAAAGGAAAATTATGATTAATTTTACAAGCAAAAAGAATAAAAAAATCCTTGTTGTAGTAATATCTATAATGATAATAGCGATGGTAGCACCGCTTGTGTTAAGCTCAATACTTGGAATATTGTAATACCTGTACTGTACAGCTGTCAATTACAATGCTTATGCACGAACCTGAGATGCGCATAAAGCAGCGCAGGAATGGAGGATAGTATGCTCTCGGATACAGTTTTCAGAAGAAGCGTTCTTAAGAATATAACTGAATACAGATCAGGCAGCCAGGGCATATTATCAGCAGTCAGCAATGGAAGATATGCGGTTATTGATGCATGTAATGCTCTTGCGTGCCGCGGCGGGGAGCCGGAAGGCATTAATGCGGCGGTTACAATCCCTGACAGCTATGATGAGAAGTTACTCAAAAAGCTCATTGCAGATATAGATGCGCAGTGCAGAACGTGTGGGACACATATTGAGGATGTTGCGGTCAGTACATCTCAGCACATACGGAAGCCTGTTATAACAGCAAGTGCATTTGGCAGAAACAGTGAGGGAATGCCTGCCGGTATGCAAAAGGCGGGCGGTAATCTTGATATAATCGCATCAGGAAGTATCGGAATGTCAGGCATAATGAATGTGCTGGATTCGCATATGGATGAGGCAAAGAAAGTCTATGCTGACAGTGTCATTAATGCGGCGGCTGCAGACGCGGGGAAGCTGTCTGTCGCAGACAGGGCGTCACTTGCAGCAGGGGCAGGAGCATCATACCTTGTGGCAGCAGGCGATGGCGGTATATACGCAGCACTGTGGCGGCTGGCAGCGGATAATGGATGTGGTTTTGATATTAATCTCAGAGATATTCCTGTAAAGCAGGAGATAATCGAGATGTGCGAGCTGTTTGATATTAATCCTTATGAGTTATCATCTACGGGATGTATGCTGATGACAGCTGAAGATGGATGTGGTATAGTTGATGTACTTAATGAGAATGGCTATGACGCTGTTGTTATCGGACATACAACTAAGGAGAAGGCTAAGATGATGCATCTTGAAGATGAGGTGCGTTATCTGGATGTACCGCGTAATGAGGAATCAGAAAGGTTTATACAGCTTTAATATAATAGAATGGAGAAGGATAATGAGAGAGAAGATCCTGAATATGCTTGAAAAAAACGGCCGTATTGATATTAAAGATATGGCGACAATGCTTGGAACGAATGAGACTGTAATAGCTAATGAGATGGCAGATATGGAGAAAGAGCATATCATATGCGGCTATCATACACTGATTAACTGGGATAACACAAGCGATGAGAAGGTTACTGCACTTATAGAGATTAAGGTAACTCCACAGCGCGGCGTGGGATTCGACAGTATAGCAGAGAGAATCTATAATTACGAGGAGATTACATCACTGTATCTTATGTCTGGCGGATTTGACTTTACTGCAATTATCGAGGGTAAGACAATGAAGTCCGTAGCACAGTTTGTCTCGAGCAAGCTTGCACCGCTTGAATCTGTTCTTAGCACTTCAACACATTTTATTCTTAAAAAATATAAAGATTACGGCACGGTTCTTGATGTGCCTGACAAAGATGAGAGGATGCTGGTGACACCATGAGAAACCCTGTAGCAAAGAAGGTCACACAGATTGAGCCTTCAGGAATAAGAAAGTTTTTTGATATTGTAAGTGAGATGCAGGATGCTATTTCTCTTGGCGTTGGTGAGCCTGATTTTGACACTCCGTGGAGCGTAAGGGAAGAGGGCATATATTCACTCGAGAGAGGAAGAACGTTCTATACTGCTAATGCGGGCCTTAAGGAACTGCGTATTGAGATTGGCAATTATATCTCAAGAAAATATGACCTGCATTATGATGCTGTTCATGAGATTATGGTAACAGTCGGTGGAAGCGAGGCAATAGACCTTGCACTTCGTGCAATGGTAGATCCGGGAGATGAAGTGCTTATTCCACAGCCAAGCTATGTATCGTATCTGCCATGTGCGGTTATGGCAGATGCCAAGCCGGTAATAATTAATCTCAAGGAAGAGAATGAGTTCAAGCTTACCAGAAAGGAGCTTGAAGAGAGTATAACAGACAAGACTAAGATTCTGGTGCTTCCGTTCCCGAATAATCCGACAGGTGGAATTATGACTAAGGAAGAACTTGAGGAGCTTGTACCGGTTATTATAGAGCATGACCTGTACGTTATCTCTGATGAGATATATGCGGAGCTGACATATAAGGGCAGGCATGTATCGATAGCAAGCCTTCCGGGGATGCATGACAGAACTGTCACGATTAACGGCTTTTCAAAAGCATTTGCAATGACAGGATGGAGACTGGGGTATGCTATAGCACCTAAGATGATTATGGACCAGATGATTAAGCTTCATCAGTTCGCAATTATGTGTGCACCTACCAACAGTCAGTTCGCTGCTGTCGAAGCACTTAAGAACTGCGATGATGAAGTCGCAAAGATGGTAGAAGCATATGACCAGAGAAGAAGATTTTTGATAGATGCATTAAGAGGAATGGGACTTGAATGCTTTGAACCGTTTGGAGCATTTTATGTATTCCCATCAATTAAGAAGTTCGGACTTTCATCAGATGAATTCGCCAGCAGGCTGCTTAGAGAGGAGAAGCTTGCTGTAGTTCCGGGAACGGCATTCGGTGACTGCGGAGAGGGCTTCCTGAGAATATCTTATGCATATTCACTTACTGATTTGAAAAAGGGATTAGAGCGATTACAGAGATTTATTAATAAACTTCAGGCCGAATGATGAGTTTGATGAGGTTCCTGTATTCGTGGAGGGAGATACTATGGCGGATTTTAATGTAAACCTTATTAACCCATTTCTTATGGCATCATCGAGCGTGATAAGAGATGTATGCCAGTGCGAACTTAAAGTAGGTAAGCCATACGTAAAAGGCGGAGATTTTAAAGAGGATACTGTAATGATAATGATCGGACTTACGGGCGAGCTCAGAGGACAGGTAATGCTTGTGTTCAATGAGAAGAATGCGCTGTCAGTCGTAAGCCGGATGGCGATGATGGAGATTACAGAGATGAATGAACTTGCGGTAAGTGCCATAAGTGAGCTTACCAACATGATTATGGGTAATGCTGCGACAATTCTTTCAACGAAGGGAATTGCTGTGGATATTACACCCCCTACATTCTGTCATGGTTCATTCAGTGTTAGTACCGCTTATACGAAAGATGTATGTGTGCCTCTGCTCTCAGACGGAGAGACATTCGTTGAAGTTGATATTGCGATAAAAGGTGAGGAAGAATGATAAATATAGTACTGCATGAACCGGAGATGCCTGCTAATACCGGTAATATCGGACGTACATGTGTGGCAGCAGGAGCAAGGCTGCATCTCATAGAACCGCTTGGATTTCATATCAATGAAAAGATGGTGAAGAGGGCGGGACTTGATTACTGGGACAAGCTTGATGTAACAGTGTATGATAACTATGAAGATTTTCTTGAGAAGAATCCCGGAGCCAAGATATATATGGCAACAACGAAGGCACCACATACCTACTGTGATGTGCGCTATGAAGATGACTGCTATATTATGTTTGGTAAGGAAAGTGCAGGAATACCGGAAGATATACTTGTGCAGCATCCGGATACTGCGATAAGAATACCTATGATAGGCGACATACGCTCATTGAATCTGTCCAATTCGGTTGCAATAGTTCTGTATGAAGCTTTAAGACAGCATGATTTTGCGGATATGAGGCTTCATGGGCATCTGCGTAATTATGAATGGAGCGAATAATAATCAATGCGGCTTTCTGTAAGGAAGCCGCATTTTTTATACAGATTCAGTGCAGCCGTGTTCCTTCCTGATACCTGAAGCATGAATACAGGCGCAGGCATATTGTTATCATTGGAAGTTGTTAATGCGGCAGCTATGATACACTGCATAAGAAGCAATGCAAGCCCATTACGGCGGTGATGTGCGTCTGTCTCAACACCCCAGATGCATATGTAGGAATTCTCATCATCAAGGAAGCAGGATGACAGGATATTATCTTCGGAATCAGTTATACAGCAGAACACTGATTCCTCTTCTTCATCTTCATGGAAAAAAAGGTTGGCAGCCGCAAGCTGTTCCTGCAAAGGAACCGGAAGTCCCCCATATGAAGCAGAGCCGGAATCATTATCGGAATTCCCTGCCGGATAATTATTACAGTCGAGCTTCAGAAGATACTCAGAATGTGAGTATGCAGGTGAAGGATTGGATGCTGTATCCGGTGTATTGTCTGATGTGTGGACAGGTGCGTAATAAAAATGGCTTATGTTAAGAAGCGCGGCCGAACGCCGCGCTTCATTAAGCAGTAAGCCAAACACACCCCTGCTGCGCATATCAGGAGCTACAAGTGCAGTAATCTCAGCTTCATCACATCCCGGGACATAGATGAATGAAAGAAAGCCTATCAGACGGCTGCCATCCCAGGCAGCAATGAAAACGTCAGCATCAGCCTGAACCTCATCTTCATAATAAAGCTCGTATTCAGGCATGCAGGAATTAAGGCTCTCAATACATTCAAGAACATCCGTGGTTAAGCTGTTGTATGCTTTTATTGTAAAAATATTATCAGACATATGGTAACCTAATCTCCGTAAATTATGTGATTATGAGGCATTGCCGGAGCTTAAGGACGAAGTCCCATTCCACCCTCCAGTGTTATTGTCTCACCGCTCATATACTTGAAGTCAGGAGATGCAAGCTGTACGCATGCACGTCCTATCTCAGTCTCTACGTTGCCGTAATGTCCGGCAGGAGGCATCTTAACATTAGCCTTGAATGCATCAGGATAAGCCTGCTGGAACTTCTCAAGCTGGGCAGTCCATGCAAGAGGGCATACGATATTGACATTGATTCCGTCAGGACCCCATTCTGTAGCCGCAACTCTTGTAAGTCCACGGATACCTTCCTTGGCAGCAGCGTATGCACACTGTCCGAAGTTGCCGAAAAGTCCGGCACCCGACGCAAAGTTAATTACTGTTCCCTTAGTCTCCTTAAGATATGGATAACATGCCTTCATGTAGTAGAATGCAGCATAAAGACCTGAATATACGGCAAGGTCAAACTGCTCTGTTGTGTGGTCTGCAAGAGTTACACCTGAAGCAGAGGCCTGTGCATTATTGATAAGTACATCAATTCTCCCAAATGTATCAACTGCCTGCTTAACTACGTTCTGAACGGCAGCCTCATTGTCGGCACCTGCGCTTACATCAGCCTGGACAGGAAGAACCCTGATGCCGTAAAGGTGTTCGAGTTCTTCTTTGGCATCCTCAAGCTTCTGCACGTTACGTCCTGTTATGACAAGGTTAGCCCCTTCCTTTGCATAAGCAGTTGCAATACCATAGCCGATAGAACCGCAGCTTCCGTTACTTAATACGGCGCGTCCTCCACCTGTGATAATGGCTGTCTTACCTGTAAGAAATCCCATGATTCTTATTCTCCTCTCATAATTGAAAATAGTTGCGTTTTGATAACAAAACTTATGTATTATTTTATAGGATATCGAATGTTTAATCAACCAATGAGTTATGTATAATTTCTCAGTATGTATCTTTAAGTATGAAATATTGCAATATGTAAATTGTAATGCCACGAAACAGGGTATTCATTACAACATTGCTATTTGCCATATTTGAATGTATAATTAACTATTATTTGTAGAGGAGCGTATGTGAATGGGCAGGGTAGCAGTACTTACGGACAGCAATAGCGGAATTACGCAGATAGAAGCAAAAGAACTTGGAGTTAGTGTAATACCGATGCCGTTTTTTATTAATGGCCAGATGTATCTTGAAGATATAAATCTTACACAGGAGGAATTCTATAAGCATCTGGTTGAGGATTCGGAGATATCAACATCAATGCCGTCTCCTGGAGAATGCATTGATGCATGGGAGAAACTTCTTAAGGAGTATGATGAAATTGTATTTATACCTATGTCGAGCGGTCTCAGCAGCTTCTGCCAGACAGCAACAATGCTTGCAGAGGATTACGATGGAAGAATACAGGTTGTCAATAATCAGAGAATATCTGTTACGATGAGACAGTCGGTTCTTGATGCGAAGCAGTATGTGGCACAGGGACGCAGTGCGGCGGAGATTAAGCAGCTGCTTGAAGAGTCTAAGATGGAGTCGAGTATTTATATAACACTTGATACACTTAAGTATCTTAAGAAGGGTGGAAGAATAACACCTGCAGCGGCTGCAATCGGTACAATACTTAAGCTTAATCCGGTACTGCAGATACAGGGTGAGAAGCTTGATGCATTTGCAAAGTGCCGCGGCAAGCAGGCAGCTAAGAAGACGATGATTAGCGCCATTAAACATGACCTTGAGACAAGATTTGCAGATGCGGCAGGCAATAAGAGAATTCATATTGGTGCAGCATATACAGGTAATCCTGAAGAGGCAGCCGTGTGGGAAAAAGAGATAAGGGAAGCATTTCCTGAATATGATTTACATATGGATCCGCTGTCACTCAGTGTTGCATGTCATATAGGACACGGCGCGCTTGCAATAACAGCGACTGTATATGGTCCGGAGCTTGATTCATAGTATGTAAGGAGAGTAGTATGTTAAGATGTGACGTTGCTAAGACAGACAAGTGGAGCATTGAGGATATATACGAAGATGATGCTGCGTGGCAGTCTGATTATGACTGCTTTGCGGATGAATTAAATAAAGGACTTCAATACAGAGGGCGTCTCGCTGATTCAGCGCAGACGCTCCTTGACGCAATAAAGATATATGATGAACTTGATGAGAAAGCAGAGAAGATATATGTATATGCATATATGAGGCTTTATGAAGATATGTCAGATGCTGCGAGTCAGGGAATGGCGCAGAAAGCGCAATCGCTGGTAGTTAAGTTTGCTTCTGAATATTCATTTATTGAACCGGAGATTCTGGCAATTGACGAGAATATCCTGCACGGCTGGATGAATGGAAATTTGGGGCATTATACGCATATGATAGAGGATATCCTTCTGGAGAAGCCGCATACACTCTCAGCAGACAAAGAACAGCTGCTTGCACAGGCGTCGGTTATGCAGAGTGCACCTAAGGATATATTTTCACAATTCAACAATTCAGATATCAGGTTCGCAGATATCACGGACGAGAACGGAGAAAGTGCGTCTCTTACCAATGGCGTATATGGGAGATTTATGGAGAGCAGCGACAGGCGTGTAAGGAAAGAAGCTTTTGAGAGCCTGTACAGGGAATATGCCGGGCATATTAATATGCTTGCGGCGGCATATACAGCCAATCTTAAGCAGGCGGGATTCTATGCGGGAGTGCGTAATTACGGTTCATCTCTTGAGATGTATCTTTCACAGAATAATATACCGGTTAATGTATACACAAATCTCATAGATACAGTGAACAGGCGGATGGAGCTTATGCACAGATATGTAAGGCTGCGTAAGCGGGCACTCGGAGTTGATGAGCTTCATATGTATGATGTCTATGCACCTATGGTTCCGGATTACAGTATGAAGGTGGGCTATGATGAAGCCAAGGAGATGGTGCTTGAAGGAATGAAACCGCTCGGAGAACATTACGGCAGGATACTCTGTGAAGGCTTTGACGGTGGATGGATTGATGTAAGGGAGAATCAGGGCAAGCGCAGCGGTGCGTATTCATGGGGAGAGTATGGGACACATCCTTACGTAAGCCTTAATTATTCGGACAGACTTGATGATGTATTCACGCTGGCCCATGAGATGGGGCATGCAATACATACATATCATTCTAATAAGAAGCAGCCGCATGTATATGCAGGATACAGGATATTTGTTGCAGAAGTGGCCTCTACATGTAATGAAGTACTGCTTATGAGAAGTCTTCTTGAGAAGTGTACGGACAATAGGGAAAGAAAGTATCTGCTTAATCATTTCCTTGAGCAGTTCAAGGGAACTTTGTTCAGACAGACGATGTTTGCTGAATTTGAAATGCAGACGCATGAGGCACTACGGAATGGAGAAGCACTTGGGGCGCAGGACATTTGCAATATATACAGGAAGCTGAATGAAAAGTACTTCGGAAGTGATATGGTGCTTGATAAACAGATTGAGTATGAATGGGCAAGAATACCGCATTTTTATACGCCTTTTTATGTATATCAGTATGCAACGGGCTTTTCGGCAGCAATTGCTATAGCCCGGTCACTTATTGACGGTTATAAGAAGGGGGATGACAGTGCCCGTGAGGGATATTTCAGATTCCTTTCGGGCGGCAGCTCTATGCATCCGATTGAACTTCTTAAGCTGTGCGGCATAGATATGACATCACCGGCTCCTGTCGAGGCCGCATTGGATGTATTTGAGGAGTTGTTGGATGAATTTGAAAATGGAATCTGAAGGAATGAAATGTGGTATGGTTCTCGATAAAATATACAGGTATACTGTCGGAATGCTTATGATTGTTATTACGGGTGTACTGTTCGCAATGGCATTGTGCGGTACGTCATTCATATCCCAAAGTGAGCATACGACATACAGGGCAGACAATTTTATTGTGCAGCTTGCAGCAGTACTTGCCGTTACCGCAATTACATTTGCTGCCGTCAGGATTAAGAAGCAGCCGGAATTTAGAAAAGCCGCAGCTGCGGCATGTGTACTGCTTGGAATTTTTCTGTTTGCGCTTATAGTCGGAACTCAGATGGCACCCGGTTCGGATTCGGGAATGATATGTGCGGTCGCAAGACGGATAATACGCAATGACCTGTCGGAAGATTTTACACAGACAACGATTCGGTATATGCAGAAGTATCCCAACCAGAATGGAATGGTTGTATTTATATGGGCACTGTTTAATTTTATCGGAACGGACAATTATATTGCACTTCAGCTGATTAATCTTGCAGCACTTTTTATTGCATATTACTACATATACAGACTTATAAAGGAAGTGTTTGGCGAAGATATTGCAGCGGTAAGCGTTATTGTCATGTGTATGTTCCTGCCGTTTTCAATATATGTCATGTTTGTCTATGGAACGATGCTCGGAATGGCATGCGCCATGGCGGCGTGCTATATGCTTGTACGTTTTGTCAGAGACGGACATATGAGGCATGGCGTGCTGTCAGCAGTCATGGTGGCACTTGCATGCGTATTCAAGTCTAATTATATGATTGTGTTTGCAGCACTCCTCATTACAGAGCTGATTACACTGATTAAGACAAGAAGCAGGAAGATGCTCGCAGCAGCAGTGCTTATGACAGCACTTAATATGATGGTAAGTCCGCTTACATCGGCTGCATATACTGCAATATCCGGCGATGCCGCAAGTGACGGAGTACCGCATCTTGCATGGGTTGCAATGGGACTTCAGGAAAGCCCCGGCAGGGCAGAGGGCTGGTATAACGGATATAACGACAGGGTATATGCGGATAATAATGGGGATACGGCGGCTGAGTCACAGCAGTGCAGGGAATATCTCAGACAGAGAATTCCTTATATGTTAAAAAATCCTGCATATACAGTTAAGTTCTTTGCAAAAAAGACGGCATCGCAGTGGAATAATCCTACATTTGAATGTTTTACGTTTATTGGGGACATGCAGACTGCCAATCATAAAGTAATGCCATCAATGGAAGCTATATATACTGACGGTACTTCAGTTAACAGCCTGCTTATAAAATTTATGAATATAATGCAGAGTGTGATACTGGGTGGTGCATTCGCATATTTCGTACTTAATTTTAAAAGGTCAGACTTACAGGAACTTATATATGCACTCATATTTGTCGGCGGCTTTTTGTTTCATTTTATGTGGGAAGCCAAATGCCAATATACGGTTGTATACATTTTACTATTGATACCTTACGCAGTTATGGGATATAATGCCATGTGTAGAAGACTACAGGAACGGGGTAGATAAGGGAATGGGAATTTCCACATGCAAGGGCATATATGAAATCATAAGAAGAACACTTTCCATGGTTAACCGCAATATAGTCAATCACGGAGAAGTGGTAGGATATATAGTTTCAAAGATGCTGGAGTACGAAAGAGTATATACACATGCTGAGATAGTCAACTATACAATGGTTGCAATGCTTCATGATATAGGAATGTACCGCGAGGAGAATATTAAGAATGTAGCCGATTTCGAGAATATTGTTGTATGGGAACATTCTGTTTACGGATATCTTTTCCTTAAGTATTTTACACCTCTTGGCAATCTTGCGGATATCGTACTGTATCACCATCTGGCTTATAAGAAGCTGAAAACGGTTGAGTCAAAGCATGAGCATATAACAGAATGTCTTGCACTCGCTGATCAGATGGATACATATATGCAGCAGAAGAGCGGGATGATGGATAAGTCATATTTTATTAATAATGTGGATGTCAGATTCTCAAGAGCTGCGCTTGAATTATTCTTCAAGGCGGATGCCCGGTACGGAATACTTAAACATCTGTCTGACGGAAGCTATAAGGATGAGATTAATGAACTGCTGGACAAGTTTGAACTTAACGAGCGTGAGAGAAGGGCATATCTTGATATGCTTGTATATACAATCGATTTCCGAAGCGAATTTACCGTAATACATACGATGTCAACAGTCAATTTTGCGCAGCAGCTCGGACGCCTTATGAGACTGTCAAGTGTTGACCTTAAGAATCTGTACTATGGTGCACTGCTTCATGACCTTGGCAAGCTTGCAATTCCGGTTGAGATACTTGAGTCGCCGGGAAGACTTAACGATGCCGATATGGAGATTATGCGTTCACATGTTACAATAACAAGAGAGATTCTTGACGGAATAGTGGATGATGCCATAAGGGATATTGCGGCGAGGCATCATGAGAAGCTTGACGGTTCGGGATATCCGGCAGGACTTACAGAGAAAGATCTGACATTCCCGCAGCAGATAGTAGCTGTGGCAGATATACTCAGCGCACTCTATGGCAAGAGGAGCTATAAAGAAAGCTTTGATGCAGACAAGATAAAAGATATATTAAGAAGTGATGCGGATAACGGCAAGATAAGCCGGAGGGCTGTAGACTGTCTTATGCGTAATTACGATACGATTATAAAGAATTATGAGAAAGAGAAGGCTAATACAGTCGGTCTTTATCTCATGATTAAGCAGAAGTATGACGAGATTATTCCGGGCTTCAGGGCACTTGGCAATAATTGAGTCCTGACTTAATGAACGGTGGAAACTGATGTTTATAGGTAATGTTGAGATTAAGAATAATGTGATTCTGGCACCGATGGCAGGCGTAACCGACCTGCCATTCAGACTGTTATGCAAGGAACAGGGCTGTGGAATGCTCTATTCCGAAATGGTAAGTGCCAAGGCCATAATGTATAATAACAGAAATACGGATGAACTTCTTAAGGTAAGACCTGAGGAGAACCCGGTAGCTGTCCAGTTATTCGGATCTGATCCGCAGATTATGGCTGATATGGCTAAGAGAATTGAGGAGCTGCCATTTGATACGATAGATGTCAATATGGGCTGTCCGGTACCTAAGGTGGTTAATAACGGAGAAGGCTCCGCACTTATGAAGAATCCGCTGCTTGTCGGGCAGATAGTGAGTGCAATGGCAAAAGCCGTGAAGAAGCCGGTAACCGTGAAGATACGCAAGGGCTTTAATGATGATATGATTAATGCGCCTGAGATTGCCCACATAATTGAAGAATCCGGAGGAGCATGTGTTGCCGTACACGGAAGAACAAGAGAGCAGTATTATACCGGTAAGGCAGACTGGGACATTATAAGACAGGTAAAGCAAAGAGTGCATATTCCGGTTATCGGTAACGGAGACATAACGGATGCGCTGTCTGCCAGAGCCATGCTTGATGAGACCGGCTGTGATGCCGTAATGATAGGAAGAGCTGCGAGAGGTAATCCATGGATATTCAGGGAGGTGTCGGAATATCTTCAGAATGGTACAATACCACAGCGTCCATCGGATGAAGATGTCCGTAATATGATACTCAGGCATGCCAGACTACTTGTGGAATGTAAGGGCGAGTTTACCGGAATAAGAGAGATGAGGAAGCATTTTGCCTGGTACACGGCGGGCTTTCCCAATTCGTCGATGCTGCGCAATCAGGTCAACTTTATAGAGAGCCTTGAAGCCCTTGAAGAGCTCGTTAAGAATGTTAAAAAACTATGAAGAAATGATTAAATTTTGTTTGACACAAAATAGCGAATATGGTACGATACAAGAGGTTGAGGGACATGATTTGTTCACAATTCAACCTCATTATTTTTATTTTTATTCGGAGGTACTTGGAATGAAAGGTACAGTAAAGTGGTTTAACAACCAGAAGGGTTACGGCTTCATCTCAGACGAGTCAGGTAACGATGTATTCGTTCACTACTCAGGACTTAACATGGAAGGCTTCAAGTCACTTGACGAGGGCGCTGAGGTAGAGTTCGACGTAGTTAATGGCGCTAAGGGACCACAGGCTACTAACGTAACAAAGTTATAATCAAAGAAGTTTTACAGTGTGCCTTTTTCTGATAAAATATATATATAATTTATTTAGAAGAGATATATTGTTACACAACGAAGATTATGTACATGAGGACTGCTGCGTATGCGGCGGTCCTTTTGTAATGTCTAAATGCATTGCAAAATCCGTTTCGGTTATTTATAATAGAGATACCGCATTTTTGCGTGGGAAAGGATTAATGTTTTATGAATGATGGTTTTGATTTATCTATGATTGACATGTCACAGACGGTGCCGGACAGCACGGCATCCCTTATAAGTGCAGGAGGCATGGTTATACTGTCGGTATTCCTTGTGCTGCTTTTTGTAATTTTCATACGTTACAAAGCTAAGATAATGCCGCTCATAGCAGGTGTTCTGGGATATGTGATATTTATATTTATGGGAAGTAATTTTGTCATAAGTATACTTCCGGACTTCGCAAGGCCTGACGGAATGACAGGAGGCATGGAGATATGTATGACATCACTTGTCATGACACTGTTCTACACGATTGCGAGAATATGTGTTGCTAACATAATTAAGGACAGATATAAGGGGCCGGGAGATGTATTTATCGCCGGACTGGGGCTTGGTGTAGGTGATGGCGCAGTGTATGGAATAACAACGATTATGACTATGAGTGTGCTTGCATCGTCAATTAACCATGCGGGACTTGAGGAACTCCTTCTTAATACGGGGCTGTCAGCAGATGCGGCCGTAGATCTGTATGTGTCTACAATATCACCGCTGATTCATGTACCTCCTGTTGTATGGCTGCTTATGGGAATCAGTCTCAGTATGGATATGATTATGAATATAGGCCTTATGATGATATGCAGCGGTGTTGCGGACGGAAAGCTTGATGGCAGATGGTATGCAATTACAGCGGTTATTAATTTTGTAATGCTTATTCCGTTTACATTTAATTCAACTAATTACACAACGACTGCGCAGGCTGTTGTACCATTTGTAATTAAAGCAGCCATGTTTGCTGCATTTGCATATATGGTGTTAAGAATTGATAAGGAAAAGCTTGGTTCAATGCTCAGTAAGGATCTTAAGGGTTACACATATGAGAGGATGCCAAGATTCGGTAATCTGAGGAAGAAGTAATGAGGGATATGGGACACAATAATCAGAAAAAGGTTGCTGCAATCAATGACCTGTCGGGATTTGGAAGGTGTTCAACTACGGTGCTGCTTCCGATAATTTCATATATGGGAGTCCAGTGCTGTCCTGTTATTACATCCATATTTTCCAATCATTCAGGATATGACAGTTATTTTTTTGATGACTGCACTGATAAGATGCAGCCGTATATTGATGAGTGGAGGAAGCTCGGTCTTGAGTTTGAAGGAATCTATACCGGGTTTCTGGGGTCACACAGACAGATTGATATTGTAAGACGTTTTATAGATGATTTCAGGACGGAGAGAACAACAGTAATAGTCGACCCTGTTATGGGGGACGGAGGCAGTGCATATTCAACATATACAGAAGATATGTGCAGGGATATGAGGCGGCTTGTCAGCAAGGCGGATATTGTGACACCTAATGTTACGGAAGCGTGTATGCTTACGGGAACCGAATACAGGGAGAAGTATACGGACGCGCAGCTTCACGAACTGGCAGGAATGATAGCACAGCTTGGTCCGAAGAAGATAGTTATAACAGGAATCCGGCAGGGAAGCAGTTATATTTCCAATTATGTATATGAGGAGAATGCTGACGGCAGTGTTAATGCAAGGCGGCTTCGTTCTAAGCTTGTGGGTACTACAAGATGCGGAACGGGTGATATATTTGCATCAATAATATGTGCCGACGCTGTCAACGGGGTACCTCTTGAAAAGTCAGTAAGAAAGGCATCTGCATTTATAAAGGAATGCATACTTAAGTCAATGGAATATGATATTCCTGAGACGGACGGAGTGTGCTTTGAGGAAGTCCTCTACAGACTGAAAAGATAGGAGCAGTAATGAAAAATCATAAGACTAATGCCATGAGGCAGTTGGATGCAGCAGGGATTGAGTATGATGTTAAGGAGTATGAGGTGGATGAGAACGACCTTTCGGGGGTGCATGTTGCAGCACAGCTTGGGCAGCCGCCTGAGCAGGTGTTTAAGACGCTTGTCCTGCATGGTGACAAGATAGGATATTTTGTGTGCTGCCTGCCTGTGGATCAGGAACTTGACCTCAAAAAGGTTGCCAGGGCATCAGGCAATAAGCATGCGGAGATGATTCCGATGAAGGATCTGCTTGGTGTGACGGGATATATAAGGGGCGGATGTTCGCCTATAGGTATGAAGAAAAAGTTCCCCACATTTATTGATGAGACGTGTGAGCTTTTTGATGAGATGGCCGTTAGTGCAGGTGTACGCGGCATGCAGATAATAATTAATCCGCAGACACTTATTAAGTTCACGGATGCAACCCTGGCAGATCTTACCACGTATTAAATGTAGTGCAAGGGTGGATTTTATTGGATAATAGTGATATAATCCACTACGGTAAATATTGGATATCAGGATATTAAGGGAAGAGGCAAAATGAAGAAGAACGATGATGATTTGTTGGATATCGAGGACATAAGCCTTGATGAGACACAGAATCTGTCAGATGCATTAGAGGATATCGAAGATATTCTTCTCATGGACGATTCGGACGATGATGACGATTCAGATGATAATTATATAGCAATGTATGATGATACAGATGATGACAATCAGAGCGGTAATGACGGGGTATTTGAACTCGATCTTCAGGAAGTAGATGAAGATAATGATGATTCCGTTGATGACAATGACGATGATGACGATTCAGATGATGATGATGAGTCTAAGGGTGTAATTGAGCTCCTTGGACATGTTGGCGGACGTATTGCAGCATTTACGAAAGGCAGATATGCAATAGCTGCCGGCGTAGCAGCTGTTATTGTTGCCGTTGCAGCGGGAACAGCTGTTGTACTTACTATACGCAATACTAATAAAAAGGCGGCATCACCGCAGACTTCACCGGTTGTTGCACAGGCAGTTGTTGAGACTGAGGAAGCAACACATCCTATGCCGCTTCAGGGAATGAAGCTTGAGGCAGTTGCGGATGAGTCATCGATTACGGCGAAGATACTTGATGAGTCGGGTTCAGCACTGGAGGGACATGATTTTGTTGTTAAGCTTTTCTCGGGAAGCCTTGATGATAATAAGGAGAAGGTAGACAAGATCCTTGAAAAGCAGAAGGAGCTGGCAACTCAGGCAACTACGCAGGCAGCAACAACAGGTGCGACTAAGGCGGCGCAGACACAGGCAGCCCAGACCAAGGCAGCACTTGATGCACTTGAGGAAGATGCCATGTCATACAAGGATGAAGACAAGAACGGCGAGGTTGTGATAAAGAATCTTGATGCCGGTACATATACGCTTCTCGTTCAGGCCGAAGCAGGATTTGAAGTTCCTGATGCAACTGAAGCCACTATAGTCAGGTATGAAGTCATTGACAATATCATGGAGCAGGTTGTCGAGCAGGATGCAGATACCGAGAAGGAAGATCCGCAGGCAGTAAGGGAAGCGGAGGCACAGCAGCAGACAACTGCAATATCTGCAACTACGCTTCCTGCAGTAACCAAACCTTCTGTAACAGCAGGAAAGAAAATCATTACTATTACAAAGTTTAAGAAAAATGGTGATGAGATTGTATACACGGCTAATAACACAGGTACATATTACAATTATTCGGATGTTGAATCTTATATTAACGATGACAACAGACAGACGATAAGCCTTGACGGTGGTTCTTCAATTACAGGATATGTATATGAAAAATCCACATACAAGATTACGGATGGCGAGTATGATGTTGTATCAAAGCTGCTTGTGGAAGTCGATAAGACTGCAGATGCATCAGAGCTTAATATGCTCTCGGATATGGCGGAGGTAAGACTTACATCTTCGTCTAAGGCTGCGGCAACACAGGGACAGACGCAGAATCAGTCATCAACTAAGCCACAGGAGACAACTAAGCAACAGGAGACAACTAAGCCGCAGGAGACAACTAAGCCGCAGGAGACAACTAAGGCGCAGATAACAACACAGGCACAGACAACGACGCAGGCACAGACAACAACGCAGGCACAGACAACAACACAGGCACAATCCACGGCTCAGGCACAGAGAAGATTCCAGGTTGTTGAACTCAGCGTGGTAACAGAAGAAGAGACAAAGCAGGTATTGGACGGCTGGTATGCTGATGGCGGAAGTATGATGTATCTTGATAACGGAGCAGCATTCACCGGATGGCATTGGATAGACGGACTTAACTATTATTTCAATGCAAGCGGCGCACTCAGCTCAACTCTTGTAATCGATGTCTCAACATATAATGGCGATATCAACTGGAGTGCAGTCAGAGCGTCAGGCATAGATAATGTAATTGTCCGTGTCGGGTACCGAGGCTGGGGAACAGGACGTATTGTTAAGGACAGCAGATTCGACCAGAATGTAAGCGGCGCAAGGGCAGCAGGACTTAATGTGGGTGCGTACTTTGTAACACAGGCAGTCAATACGGCTGAAGCTGTAGAGGAAGCCAGCTTTATTGTTCAGGAAGCAGCAATGAACGGACTTAATCTTCCACTTGCAATTGATGTTGAGTGGGCCGGAGGCGGCGGAGAGCAGGGCAGAGGCAATTACCTCTCAGCCGGTGAGAGAACAGCAGTTATCAATGCGTTCTGTGAGACTGTAGCAAGTGCTGGAAGAATGCCTATGGTATATGCAAGTAAGTCTTGGTTTAATAACTATATTAACGCAGGAAGCATTGTATCATATGCGCAGATATGGGTAGCACAGTATGCAGATATTGATGAGACAACATATGGCGGAAGATATGATATGTGGCAGTTCAGAAGCGACGGAGCTGTTAACGGAATCGGCGGTAATGTAGATATGAGTGCATATCTCAGATAAAGAATTAATTACTTCAGCAGAGTAACGGCAATTGGAGGAATAGAAACCGTGTGGAATTATAGTTTTGTTTCACACGGTTTTTTAGAAAATAAGAGTTAGGCATAACTAACACGTGCGATGACAAACGCAGCCGGGATTGGGGAGTGAGTGGAAGATTTAAAATTTCAAAAAATGGTAAAGTAGACACAAAAATATTTTAAAAAAATTAGCACTCACCTCTTGACAGTGCTAACAATTAGTGTTATAACATAGCCAGAACGAAGGAAGAGAACAAAAGGAGGACATGAATGAAAGTCCTATGAGTTCCCATAACATCCCGGTTCCAGGAAACAAGGTAACGTGCATGAGATGTTCACAGAATGTGAACATATATTAGAAAAGGAGCGATGACTTATGTTAATGCCTAGTATTTTTGGAGAAGATTTGTTTGATAATTTTATGAATGATTTTTCATTTTACAATGATGCACCATTCGAGAATGTTGAGAAGAAGCTTTACGGACATCACGCAAAGAATGTTATGAAGACGGATATCAAGGAAACGGATGAAGGATACGAACTTGAGATTGACCTTCCGGGCTTCACAAAGGATGAAGTTAAGGTTTCTCTCGACAATGGATATATGACAGTTTCTGCTGCTAAGGGTCTTGACAAGGATGAGCAGGAGAAGAAGTCAGGTAAGTATATCCGCCGTGAACGCTATGCAGGCGCCTGCGAGAGATCATTCTATGTTGGTGATGAGATTACTGAAGAAGATGTAAAGGGCGAGTTTAAGCACGGAATGCTTAAGCTGTTCATACCTAAGAAGGAAGCTAAGCCGGCAGTTGAACAGAAGAAGTACATTTCAATTGAAGGCTGATTGAATTGAATCTGTAAGCTGCATCACGCAGGCAGATTAATTCAATACATAATGTGAATATGAAGCACCGGAAGCGATTCCGGTGCTTTTGTTATGCTGTCTGCTTAAATTTTTCTACTGTATTAATTAAGATATGTTATAATAAAATACATAACATAACGGAAGGAAAAGAAAATTAATGAAGAAAAGCAGAGCAGCAGTACTGCTTGCACTTGCTGTAATATTTATATTCGGCAGAAGTGATAGCGTACGTGCGGAGGATGATTCTAATTTTACAAATCTTATTGTATTTGCAAGATTTGCAGATGAAGATGAATTTGTTGATGATGTTTATGAGGGAAGCACGGTAAGGGAAATAACAGATAATTCATATAATACGGCAGAGTACAGCGTTAGTGATTATTACCGGAGTGTATCAGATGACAGGCTTCGCATGAAGAGTGTATATCTGTTTGATAATGGCGGTTCTGTCCGGTTGTCACATCAACGCGGATACTATGCAGAATACAGCGATACCAATAAGATAGGTTATGCAGATGACAGTGAGGCCGCAGCCCGAATGTATGAGCTTAAGCGTGAATGGTCAGATGCGGTCAATGCTGCAATATCTGCCGGAAATGTGATATCTGATTATGACGGTTCAAAGACATATTCATTTGACGAGCTCGACAAAGACGGTAACGGAACAATAGATTCAATTACAATAATTTATAAGAATACGACACAGAACAACATTGCTGTAAGCTGGGCATCACCATTGTGGAATTATACGGATTACGCGGATTATGTTGAGATAGGCACCGGCAAAGGCACCATAAAAAGCAGCAGGTATGTACAGATCACCAATTCATATGCAAGACCGGATGGAGATTCCAACGGATATCTGTTCAGGGATTCTGACGGCAGAATTATGTTGTCTGTTGCAGCAGCAACACACGAGATGGGACACGTAATGGGGCTGCGGGATTTGTACAATTCCTACAATTCATCACCTGTATATTATATGTCATTAATGGCTAAGCATATATCACCGGTGCCGCAGTTTATTTCGGTGAAAGAGAAGGAGGCGCTTGGCTGGGTTCATGAAGGGGACGTTGAAACACTTGTGGCGGATGGCGAATATAATCTCAGGGCGCTGGGGACATCCGGCGGTAAAGGTGCAATAGGGTATAAGCTTGATATACCGGCTAAGAATAAGACACTGTATCTTGAGTACAGAAACTTTGAGACAGATAGCAATAAGTATGATTCTCAATATAAGACCCTGTATAAGATGAACGGTAACACGGTTGACAGAATTCCGATGAAATCCGGTCTTGTCTGCTATCTTATAGATACCGGTACCAAATTTCCAAGCAATATGAATTTCTCATCACCGAGATGGAATTATGAAGTACTTGGCGGCACATATAATACAAAATCAGATGCGGCGCTTGCAGCGGGAGAAGATATAGGTATTTATTCTGATATATATATTGAAGTAGAAAGTGTTGATGATAACTGTCTTACTTTCAGAATTGAAGGTGACTTTGAAGAGCACATACATACAGGAGGAGAGGCAACATGTGTTGAGCGTGCTGTATGTTCTGTATGTCATAAGGAATATGGAGAGCTCAATCCCAATAATCATAAGAATACATTTATAAAAGGGGCATCGGATGCAACATGCCGCGAGACCGGATATACAGGCGATATGTATTGCAAAGACTGTGACAAAATGATATCTAAGGGCAGTGCAATTGACAGGATCCCGCATCAGTTAAAGCACGTTGAGGCCAAAGCGGCAACGGCTGCAAAGGAAGGAAATACGGAATATTATTTCTGCCGGATATGCTCAGGATATTTTGCTGATGACACCGCATCGCATGAGATTGAGTTTAAAGATACGGTGACGGACAAGCTTAAGCCTTCAATAATAGAAGGCAATAATGCATCTGTTGATGCATCGGCGGCAGTGGCAGCAATATTCAGGTCTGATGCAGCATATTCGGATTTTATCAGAGTCGCGGTTGATGGCAGGCAGCTTGTGGAGAATAAGGAATTCTCTGCCAGGGAAGGCAGCATAATTATCACGCTTACTCCTGAATTCATAAAAGGTCTTTCAGCAGGAAGGCATACATTGGAGATTGTTTCGGCAAGTGGAACGGCAGCAACAGATTTTACTGTTATAAGTGGCGGCAGCCAGCAGGAGACAACGGCAGCACCGCAGGAGACAACGGCAGCACCGCAGGAGACCACAACAGCACCACAGGAGACCACAACAGCACCACAGGAGACCACAACAAAAGAACCGCAGGAGCCAGCAGCGGCAGCACAGAAGCCGACGGCAAAAGAGCCGCAGGAGACAACGGCAGCATCACAGGAAACCACAACAGCTTCAATCGCTCCATATTCAGCCGGGGATATATCATCACCTGATACAGGAGACAGTTCACATGCCGGCGTATGGATTGTCATAGCAGTAATATTTGCATTTTTTATATGGCTGATATTGACATTAAAATCAGCACAAGACCATAATTATAAGTAGTTAGTATAAACTTACTAGGACCGGAGGTTATTTATAATGGACAATGTGAATTATAAATATAATGACATTAATGAGAGATATAAGCGACTTAACCATTTTACAATACTGTCAATATCCATTATGGCTGTGGTAGTATTGGTTTATCTGTGGCTTAAGCTTGCCAATGGCGGGATTAATAAGTCTCTTGTATATGGTGTAACGGCTGTTGTAGCTGCAGCAAGCATCATTAATGGTATCATTAATGTGAAGAATAAGTCTAATTCGTATCTGAGTATTGCAGCCGCAATTGACGTATATATTATATATATTCTTATAGGGTTACAGACGGATGCAACATTTATTCACTATATGCTTTTTGGTATTCTTATATTACAGATTCCGTATTACAGGAAGAGAAGAATGCTCTATACAACGATAGGTGCAATCGTTTCATTTATACTGGTACTCGTTATGCAGGCTGTACACGGTGTCAGCGCTATGGATGTTAATGCATTTTGTCAGGCGATGCTTGAATTGTCCGTAATTGTCGGAATATATTTTGCGGGAAAGATATCGATTGCATTCAATGGTGATGCGCTTGGTGCAGCCAAAGACGAGCAGGAGCGTGTTAATAGCATACTTAATGATGTTTTGAATACCTCAAATACTGTTAAGAATGAAACAGCCAGAAGTACACAGCTTATGGATGAGCTTGTTACAAGTACTAAGTCTGTTGCCGGCAGCATGAATGAGATATCTGATGCTGCTTATTCCACAGCAAAAAGTATAGAAGAACAGAATACTATGACCGCCCATATTCAGGAAGCAATTGCACAGACTGAGAGCAAGTCCGTGGAGATGGTCAGCATAGCTGACAGCTCATCCGAGAGTGTGCAGAGTAATATCAAAGTGATTGAGGAGCTGGAGGAACAGTCAGCCAGAATCACCGAGACTAATAAGAAAGTAACTGAATCCATGACCAAGCTTCAGAACAAGACGGCAGAAGTTGAACAGATTGCGGGAATGATTCTTAATATATCAAGCCAGACCAATCTGCTTGCGCTTAATGCATCTATAGAAAGTGCAAGGGCGGGAGAGGCCGGACGCGGTTTTGCGGTTGTTGCGGATCAGATAAGACAGCTTGCGGAGCAGACCAAGAATTCTACTGAAGAGATTACGAGAATAACATCAGAACTTAATGCTAATTCGCAGGATGTTGTCAATTCCATTAATGGTTCGATTGAGGCCAGTGATATTCAAAGCCGGAAGATATATGCGGCCGGAGAGGCATTTAAAGAATTAAGCAATAACATGGAAGAACTCAGGAGCCATATTAATGAAGTTGACAGCCATATTGCAGAGCTTTCCAAGTCTAACGACAGGATTGTTGAGAATATCTCACAACTTTCGGCGGTTACTGAGGAAGTCACGGCGAGTGCCGATCAGGTCAGGAATATGAGTAATGATAACCTTGAATGTGTTGAGAAGGTGAAGATGGCTGTTGATACTATCAGAAGAACAGCGGATTGTTCACAGAATGTATAACAGCCATGGACAGCATTTGTATTTTTGTTTGTCAGTGGAATATTTGATTGGTTATCGGGCAGTGGAATTGATTAGTTCCATAATAACCGGAATAGCATCATTCTGACGGCTTACGCTCATTGCACCGATATACTGGTCACGCCTTGCATAGAGGTCATTAATTGCTTTGAGAAGCGTTTCATTGGTAATATTCTCTTCTTCTATGACACTGCTGTATCCCTGCTGTTTGAATGAGTTGGCATTAAGAATCTGATCACCGCGGCTTGCATTGGCTGAAAGCGGAATCAGAAGGTTAGGCTTTCTTAATGCCAGCAGCTCGCAGATAGCGTTGGCACCCGCTCTCGACACAACAATATCACTCATTGCGAATAAATCACGCATCTCTTTGTTAACGTACTCAAACTGCACATAACCGTTAAGATTCTTAAGGCTCTCGTCAGTTTTGCCGGCACCGCACAGATGGCATACCTGATAGGTCTTGAGAAGTTCGGGAAGTATGGCACGTATAGCATTGTTGACATGAACTGCGCCGGTGCTTCCTCCTGTCACAAGAAGAACGGGCTTAGCTGTTGTAAAGCCACAGAAATTAAGACCTGCAAGCTTGTTGCCGCTGAGGAGCTCCTGCCTTATAGGTGTACCTGTAAGAACGGCTTTGTCAGCCGGGAGCAGTTTGACTGTCTCAGGAAAATTACAGCATATCTTACTTGCGGACTTAGCAGTGATTCTGTTAGCCAGACCCGGAGTCATATCCGATTCATGGCTTATGACCGGGATATGATGCGCTGCAGCAGCGAGAACAACCGGCACGGACACATATCCTCCCTTTGAAAAGACAATGTCAGGCTTCAGCTTTTTCATAAGTGACGCACTTTCACTATATCCGTGGATTACATGGAATGGGTCACTTAAGTTCTTAAGGCTCTTGTAACGTCTTAATTTGCCTGTATCTATTCCGTAATATGTTATTCCGAGATCTGTAATAAGCTTCTTCTCTATTCCGTCATAGGAGCCTATGTAGCAGATGTCATAACCGGCATCCTTAAGACTTGGAATAAGTGCAATATTAGGTGTAACATGTCCGGCAGTTCCACCACCGGTCAATACGATTCGTTTCATGATTATTCTGCCTTTCCGATTCCGTCCTTATATGCAAGGAGTGCCAGTGCAAGCTGGTCAGGACATGATGTTGACTTGAATCCGCATCTGATGCCTTTCATACGCTTAATGGCTTCATCAATATCCATACCTTCAACAAGTCTTGCGACACCCTGTGTATTACCTGAACATCCGCCTTCAAACTGTACATCTGTGACTTTATTGTCTTTTACGTCAAATGTGATTGAACGTGAGCAGACACCTTTTGTATTGTATTTCATGATAGTACCTCATTTCTGTGCCTGGGAATTATATGCACATAAAATTTTCCAATATAGTATATCACAAATGAGACAACGATATCAATAGAGGGAAAAATCCGTTTTTGTATAAATTTATGCTCTGATATCCATACTAATTACGGAAGTATTATTTAAATTAAGGTGAAATGAGGCAGTCTATGATAAAGGGAAAACAGAGTATCGAATTTGAAAACACGCCATATGTTATAGGATATGCATGTACTGCAGGGAAAAAGGAAGGCGAGGGTCCGCTTGGAAGCTATATAGATACAATAAGTGAAGATGCCATGTTTGGTATGCAGACATGGGAGGAGGCGGAGAGTCATATGCAGAAGCTTACGGCACAGACACTGCTTGATAAATCAGGACTTACAGCGGAAGATATCAGATATATATTTGCAGGAGATCTGTTAGGGCAGCTTATTGCAACTTCGTATGGAATAATGGATCTGCAGATTCCGCTGTTTGGTGTGTATGGTGCATGTTCGACAATGGGAGAGACAATGGCACTTGCGTCAATGAGCGTGGCTGCCGGATATGCCCCGAAAGCTGTAGCACTTGCGTCAAGTCATTTTGCAAGCGCTGAGAAGCAGTTCCGATTTCCTCTTGAATACGGCAATCAGAGACCGCTTGCGGCAACATGGACTGTTACGGGATGCGGAAGTGTTGTCTTAAGTGAGGATGACAGTATGCATGACGGAAGCGGAAAGAGGGCACATATAAGGGTTGCCGGCATAACAACCGGGAAGATAGTAGATTACGGAGTGAAGGACAGTATGAATATGGGGGCCTGCATGGCACCTGCAGCGGCTGAACTTATTGCGCAGAATATGTCAGACTTCGGTGCGGGTGATGACTATTATGACCTGATAATAACGGGTGATCTCGGCCTTGTTGGCAGGACCATAATACTCGACCTGCTTGAGCGTAAGGGAATACACATAGAGGACAGATATTCTGATTGCGGAATAGAGATATTCGACGGAGATAAACAGGATACGCATGCCGGCGGCAGCGGATGCGGCTGCTCAGCGGTAACACTGTGTGCAAAGATACTTCCCATGATAGAACAGGGAAGGCTTGGACGTGTATTGTTTGTGCCGACGGGAGCATTGATGTCTCCGACAAGCTTTAATGAAGGCAAATCAGTTCCCGGAATTGCACACGGAATTGTGCTGGAGCATGTGTGAAAAGAGGGACAGCTATTTGTGTCTGCGGAGTGGAGGATTAAAATGGAAAAATATGTAATAGCTTTTATTGTTGGTGGATTTATATGCGCAGCGGTTCAGGTGCTTATGGAAAAGACGAAGCTTATGCCGGGCCGCATTATGGTGCTTCTGGTGTGTGCCGGTGCAGTACTTGGTGCCGTAGGACTGTATCAGCCGTTCACAGACTGGGCAGGTGCAGGGGCAACTGTACCGCTGCTTGGGTTTGGTAATGTATTGTGGAAGGGTATAAAGGAAGCTGTAGACAATGACGGAGCATTGGGACTGTTTAAGGGGGGATTTACAGCCGGAGCCGTGGGCTGCAGTGCTGCACTGATATTTGGATATCTGTGCAGCCTCATCTGCAATCCTAAGATGAAGAAGTAGACTTGGGAGTCTTAAGAGAAAATACAAATTCAGTTCCGACACCCTCGGTACTTATGACGTCAATACGTTCACCGTGGGTCTGTATAATCTCACGGACGATGGCAAGCCCGAGACCTGAGCCTTTTTTGTCACGTCCGCGGGAATTATCCGTCTTGTAGAAACGCTCCCAGATTTTCTTGAGGTCGTCCTTTGGAATACCGATGCCGTTATCCTTCACGGAGATAAATGCGCGTCCGTTCTTTGTGGTTGTTGAGATTGCAATAAATGAATCCGGATGGCTGAACTTTACGGCATTGTCAACAAGATTGTATACAACCTGCTGAATCTTCTCCATATCTGCGTGAACCATGAGCTGCCTTGATGAAAATGTAAGCTTGAAGGTAATCTTTTTCTCTGTACATACGCCCTCAAACGTCTCAATAGTGTGACGGATAACATCATTAATGTCAAAATCACTGTAATTAAGACGGACACTCTTAGGGTCAAGGTCATTGAGAGTAAGCAGATTATTGGTGAGCTTGGTAAGGCGCTCGGTCTCGAACAGGACAATTCCGATATACTTCTGATGAAGCTCCGGAGGGATTGTGCCGTCAGACATTGCCTCAAGGTATCCCTTTATGGATGTCAGCGGAGAACGGAAATCGTGCGATATGTTGGAGATGAACTTCTGCTGGAACTTATCCATCTCATTAATCTCGCTGCTCATGTAGTTAAGGGATGCACCGAGCCTGTGAAGCTCATCACCCGGGGCAAGGTCGATGCGGTAATCAAGATTGCCTTTGGAATATTCGTCAACACCTTTGATAATCGCCTTAAGTGGTCTGTGAATCATTATAAAATAAAACGCCACGAAAAGAAGGATAAGCATCATCATAATAATAAATGTCACATAGTTGGTGTTAAATGTTGTATATACCTGCGAACGGAGTGTGCCAAGCGGTATGTGTATGGCTACATATCCCTTGACAGTGTAAGCGTTGGTAATCGGAGCCATAACGCTCAGCATATCCTCACTGAAATAATCAAAAAAACGTCCGGACTGGGAATAGCGGCTGCCGCTTCTTGTATAGTCAAAATCATTGAGCCGGACGCTGTTCTGGCCTGTAATATCGCGGGATGTATCCATGAGAATGTTGCCGTCAGTATCTATGAACATAATGCGTTCACCTGATGCTGAGGCAACGGTTATCATCTCACTTCTGATAAGCCTTATTTTCTCGTCTGAAAAATATGTGCTGGCATAATCTTTGGATATCGAGACAGCCTGATTATACATCTGTTCAGTCCTCGACTCTATAATGGCACGGTAATCAAGGGAATAACAGATATTGCTGATTAATATAAAACCTATACAGCCTACAAAGATGTAGAGCAGCAGGAACTTCTTAAAAATAGAAATATGCATGGCAGACTACTTTACCTCGAACTTATAACCAATTCCCCAGACAGTTGCAATTGACCATTGTTCATGATCCTTTATCTTCTCGCGCAGACGCTTGATATGGACGTCAACGGTTCTTGTATCTCCGAGATATTCATAACCCCAGATATGATCAAGAAGCTGTTCCCTTGTGAATACCTGATTAGGAGATGATGCAAGGAAATAAAGCAGCTCAAGCTCCTTTGGGGGCATCTCAACAGGGGTACCGTCATATATGACAGAATAGTTGGCAAGATTGATTGAAAGACCGGGATATTCAACAGTCTTAGCATCTGCCGCTGTATCAGCCTTGGGCTGCTGATAACGTCTGAGTACTGCCTTGACACGCGCAACAAGTTCCTTTGAATCAAATGGCTTTATCATGTAATCATCAGCACCGAGCTCAAGTCCAAGAACCTTGTCGAATGTCTCACCCTTTGCGGAGAGCATTATTATCGGGAGATTATTGTTTCTGCGTACCTCTCTGCATACCTGATATCCGTCCATGCCGGGAAGCATAAGGTCAAGAATCATAAGATCCGGTCTGAACTCGGTAACTGCCGCAAGTGCTGCTTCGCCGTCATGGACGGTCATTGTCTCAAAGCATTCCTTGGTAAGATAAAGTGCAATAAGTTCTGCAATGTTTTCGTCATCATCAACGATAAGAATTTTCTGTTTTGCTGCCATTAAAACCCCTCCATTAATTCATCTGCCTGAGATTTATTTAAACTCTACGATAGTAACGCCGGCATCTCCTTCGCCCTGTTCACCGAGGCGGAATGACTTGATATAAGATATTCCTTTAAGATAGGCGGCAACGCCATTGCGGAGCGCACCTGTGCCTTTGCCATGAACAATGCGTACCTGAGGAATTCCGGACAGATAAGCGTCATCAAGGTACTTATCAAGCTTAGCGACAGCTTCATCGACCGTATATCCCAGAAGATTAATCTCGGGAGATATGGACGAGGATTTGCCCATCTTAATGCTTCCGCTTCCGCCAAGCCCTCCGGCAGGCTTGCGGCTCGTACGGCTGCCTTTGCTGATTGCATTGCCAAATGCATCCTCTTCTATAATCTCAAGGTCGGAAATATTAACCTTGGAACGTATTATTCCCATCTGAACAAAGAGGTTACCCCTGGCATCGGGACGTGTACTTACTGTTCCGACGAGATTCATGCTGAGAACCTTGACGCGTGTACCGAGTGTGAACTCGGAAGGCTTATGAACCTTACGCGGCTCTGCAGGCTCATCTTTCTTCCTGCCGGCACTGATACGTTCTCTTGTTGAATTCATCTTGTCACGGACTTTGGTACGGGACTTCTCAAGTTCCTGTACAGTCATGCCATGCTTATTCATCACGCGGATTGTCTCGTCAGCGTAATCCTTCGCCTCCTGAAGAATACGGGCAGCTTCGGTTGAAGCCTTATCAAGAATGCGGTCACGCTGCTCATCGAACTTTGCACGCTCAGACTGAAGCTGTGTCTTAAGACGCGCAGCCTCCTCCTTAAGCTCAGCCACCTCGCGGCGTTCTTCCTCAAGTGCGATTCTCGAGCCCTCAAGGTCTGTAAGAACATCTTCAAACTTAACATCCTGAGTCTCGATACGGTTCTGTGCATCATTGATAATATAATCTGACAGTCCTAATTTGCTTGATATTGCAAATGCGTTACTCTTGCCGGGAACACCGATAAGAAGTCTGTAGGTCGGACGAAGTGATTCAACGTCGAATTCACAGCATGCATTCTCTACGCCCGGAGTTGAGAGGGCATATACCTTAAGCTCACTGTAATGTGTTGTTGCTATGGTTCTTATTCCACGCTTATGCAGATTGGCAAGTATTGCCGTAGCCAGTGCAGCACCCTCTGTCGGGTCAGTACCGGCACCAATCTCATCGAAGAGAATAAGAGTGTTGCGGTCTGCGTATCTTAATATCTTAACTGTGTTAGTCATGTGTGATGAAAATGTACTGAGGCTCTGCTCAATACTCTGTTCATCACCTATGTCTGCATAGACCTTCTTGAATACGGCAAGCTCTGAGTTGTCAAATGCCGGAATATTAAGTCCTGACTGTCCCATAAGAGTAAGAAGTCCTACCGTCTTAAGCGAAACAGTCTTACCGCCAGTGTTGGGACCCGTAATTATGAGCAGGTCAAAATCTCTGCCGAGCCATATGTCAATAGGTACGACATGATGCGGCTCAATAAGCGGATGACGGCCTTTCTTGATGTTGATATAGCCGTTCTCATTCATGACAGGGCGGCTGCATTTGTAGAAACGTGACAGTGAAGCCTTGGCAAATGCAAAGTCAAGCCGGACAAGAGATTCCTGGTCAGTAAGAATTGCATCGGCATACTCAGCACAGTGAGAACTGATTCTTGCAAGTATTACTTCAATCTCAGCTTCTTCCTTAAGCGAAAGTTCCTTAAGGTCATTATTAAGCTTAACAACGGACATTGGTTCAATGAAAAATGTTGAACCTGTTGCAGACTGGTCATGAACCATTCCCGGAACATTGGACTTGTATTCAGCCTTGACAGGCAGACAATAGCGTCCGTTCCTTGTGGTTATGACGTAATCCTGAAGATATGTGCGGACTGAAGCTGAATTAAGAAGTGATGTTAATTCAGTATGAATCTTATCCTGCCCGGCTTTTATCTTACGCCTGATATCCTTAAGATTCTGGCTTGCATCATCGCTTATCTCATCCTCGCTTAAGATACACCTCTTAATTTCCGCTGCCAGAGATGTAACCGGGTCAAGTGATTCAAAGAGTGGCGTGAGGGAATCCGCTTCTTCCTTATGACCTGCATAAGATGAAGCTCTGGCTGCGGCTTCAAGTATCGAACCGATATTAAGCAGTTCTCTTGTGTTAAGGCTGCCTCCTGCTTCGAGACGCTTAATGCACATACGGCAGTCTGCAAATCCGCCAAATGATGGTGCACTGTGCGTAATTGAGCGGCCAAGTGCATCATTGGTATTGGAAAGAGCTGCCTCTATTGATGTAATATCAGTCATCGGCTGAAGCTCATGGCACATGCGGCGCGTCATATCCGTTGCTGCATAACCTTCAAGCTTTTCTGTTATTTTGTTATATTCAAGAGTCTTTAAAACTTTCTCGTTCATTATGAAAACACCTTTCTGAAAATACATATCCATTTTACCTTATAAGAAGCAAAAATGCCACAGATATTTGGAGACCGGCGGCTAAATATTTACACTCAATTCATTATTTGTTCATAAATATATTATAGACTAAAGAAATGTTATAATGTATCAAAAGTACTGAATCTTGCGAGGTCATGAATGAAGTCAGCAGATAATAAGAAAAAGAATGCAAAAAACATCAAAGATAACAATGGCAGTACGGGCAGCCCGGAGTCATACAGTCTGTATACGGAGAATATAGTAGAAAAGCCATCTGTAAGATATCATAAGCTTATAAGATTCGCTGAGCTTGTGTGCTGTGCAGTAGTGTTTGGAATAGTGGCGGCAGTAGTATTTGTTGTGGTATATGAGAAGATTGAATCATCGGATAAGCCAGGCAGCAGTGCGGAAAGAACGGGAATAGTCATAGAAAAAGACGAATATCCTTATGAGACAGACAGCGTATCCGGAGAGACTGGTCAGGCAGAGCCGGAGACTTATGATGTAACAGGACAGCCGGGATTAGGACGGCCGGAATCAGAACAGACAGGTATTGATAATAATACTAAGGACACGCTGCAGAATATTATGCAGTCCGTAAGCAGATCGACAGTAAGAGTTACCGGAAGACAGAGCACGGATGAGTTGCAGTTCGGCACCGGGGAAGCTTCTGTATCAGGTGTCATCTTTGCAGAAGTAGATGCGGAATATCTTGTGATTACGGGATATGATGAAGTGGCAGATGCGTCACGGATTATAGTCGGGTTTGCAGATTCAAGTGAGGTCGGGGGACATTATCTCAAAGGTGATGCTGATACGGGAATAGCTGTTATAAGCATAAAGCAAAGCGACATGACACAGACAGCGCGTTCATACATAAAGTGTGCCAACCTTGGTAATTCATATATGGTGCGTCAGGGTGATACGGTTATAGCGGCAGGACGTATTCTCGGAGCTGATTTTGGAGTTAATCAGGGAATTGCAACGAGTGTTGTTAATAAAGACAGTCTCGTTGATTCTTATCTGGGACTTATATACACGAATATGGCAATGATATCAGGGGATTACGGATATCTGTTTGATGCTTCGGGCAACCTTATAGGAATACCTGTAAGAACGGGATTCAATGGAGTTATGTCATTCTATGGCATATCTGACCTTAAGGCACTTATTGAGGAGCTGTCCAATGGTTATACGGTTACATACTGCGGGATAATCGGAGAGAATATAACGGCAGATATGGCATCGGCATATGGACTTCCGGCAGGAGTGTATGTAAGGGAGGTCAAGGAAAATTCACCTGCATTTCAGGCAGGGATTCAGTCAGGTGATGTCATTACGTCAGTTAATGATGAAACTGTTTTGACATTTAGCACATTTAGTGAGAAAATATATAAGCTTAACAGTGGAGATAAGGCAACAATCAATGTTAAGAGATTAGGCAAGGATGAATATAAGAATATATTATTCAGTGTCACGCTGGGAAGCAAATAATTATTTATAGAATATAGACAGATGAGGCTTAAAAGATGAAGTTTATTGAGACTTTGAAAGATGGTGACAGGATTTCGGATATTTACCTGTGTAAGAATAAGGCAACGGCAACCACTAAGACAGGACGGGAATATGAGAGTGTTATACTCCAGGACAAGACAGGCTGCCTTGATGGTAAGATATGGGATCCTTCTTCAATGGGAATAGGCGAGTATGAGGCTCTTGATTATGTAGAGGTAAATGGTCTTGTGACAAGCTATAACGGGGCATTGCAGCTTAAGATTGAGAGACTGCGCAGGGTTGGGGAAGGTGAATATGACCCTGCCAATTATATGCCGGTAAGCCGTTTTTCAATTGATGATATGTACAACGAACTGCTTGGTTATATAAAGGGAATTAATAACGGATATATTAAGAAGCTGCTTGAGAGTTTCTTTGTTGAAGATAAGGAATTTATCGCAATATTCAAGAAGCGTTCGGCAGCCAAGAGCATACATCATGGGTTCATGGGGGGACTGCTTGAGCACAGTCTGAGTGTTACAAGGCTGTGCGCACATATCGCCAAGGCATATCCTTTTCTGAATGAAGATCTGCTTATAGCATGTGCGATGCTGCATGATATCGGTAAGGTGCCGGAGTTCTCGGATTTCCCGCAGAATGATTACACGGACGAAGGGAATCTTCTCGGACATATAGTCATGGGCGCTGAGATGGTCGGGGAAAAGGCGCACGGTATAGAAGGATTCCCACCGATGCTGCTTACGGAGATTAAGCACTGCATTCTGTCACATCATGGGGAGCTTGAGTATGGTTCGCCTAAGAAGCCGGCACTTGCAGAGGCAATGGCACTTAGCATGGCAGACAACATGGATGCCAAGTTAGAGACAGTCAGAGAGATATTCGACAGTAAGGAGGGCGGCGACTGGATGGGATATAACCGCCTGTTTGAGAGTAATATTAAGAGAACAAAGGTGTGAACTGCATGATTAATAAGAATGATGTTGTAACGGTTAAAATCGAAGATATAAGTTCAGAAGGACAGGGAATAGGAATTATACGTGATGAATCCACAGGCGCAGATGCCTGTGGATTTGTTCTGTTTATTAAGGATACTGTGATTGGTGATGTAGTTGAAGCCAAGGTGATGAAGACTAAGAAGACATACGGCTACGCAAGGCTTGTAAGAATTATAGAGCCGTCACCTGACCGTGTAACGGCAAGATGCCCTGTCGCAAGGCAGTGCGGGGGCTGCCAGCTTCAGGAGATGAGCTATGAGGCACAGCTTAGGTTCAAACAGAATAAGGTTGCCAATAATCTGAAGAGGCTTGGCGGACTTGGCGAGGCTGACTATGTCATGCATCCGATTGTCGGAATGACAGCACCGGATGAGCCGTATCATTACCGCAATAAGGCACAGTTCCCGGTAGGCTGCGACCGTGACGGCAATATTAAGATAGGATTTTATGCGGGAAGAACGCATGACATTATCGACTGTATGGACTGCTGTATCGGTAATCCCGTGAATAATGATATTCTGCGAATCGTCAGACAGTGGATGACTGATAATAATATAAAGCCATACAACGAGGAAAAGCACAGCGGTGTTGTGCGGCATATTCTCATCCGTACAGGCAGGGCAACAGGTGAAATCTGTGTATGCCTTGTAATCAATGCGGATAAGCTCCAGCGGTATGATTCACTTGTCGGTGAGCTTGCCAAAATCGATGGCATGACTTCAATCATGATAAATGTAAACCGCGAAAAGACCAATGTAATTCTAGGCAGACACTGCGAGACACTCTGGGGCAGACCTTATATAGAGGACTGCATAGGCGATGTGCGCTACCGCATTTCTCCGTTATCATTTTATCAGGTTAATCCTGTCCAGACTAAACGTATGTATGACAAGGTCCTTGAATATGCTCAGCTTACCGGCAATGAAGCTGTATGGGATCTCTACTGCGGCATCGGAACAATCTCGCTTTTCCTTGCAAAGAATGCGAAAAAGGTATACGGCGTTGAGATAGTTCCTCAGGCAATTGAGGATGCAGGGAATAACGCGGCACTCAATAATATAGATAATGCACAGTTCTTTGTCGGAAAGGCAGAGGAGGTAGTGCCTGAGTTCTATAAGAGCGGTGGAGAGGGTGATACGGATTCTGCCAAGTCAGGGGCGGATATGCTAAGACCGGACGTTATCGTTGTAGACCCTCCGCGCAAGGGCTGTGACACATCACTTCTCGATACAATGCTTGAGATGGCACCGCCAAGAATCGTCTATGTAAGCTGCGACTCGGCTACACTCGCACGTGACCTTAAGTACCTTCGTGAGAGTGGCAGGTATGATGTCAGGGATGTGCAATGCTATGATAATTTCTGCCAGGGAGTGCATGTGGAGACAGTGATTTTGATGTCAAGGAAAGATAAGTAAAAATAAGAAAATGGCTTATTTCCGGGCTTTTTCGGAGGTTAGGATGAAAAGCCTAACTGATGAAAAGGCTCGGATTTTTGTTTTGCAGGATGGATATGTCGCTAGAATTGATGGTTGGGTAGGCTGATTGGATAGTGGGTATCTGAGACTGTGGATTGGATGCGAGGTGAAGAAAGATGGATTTATCGGAATTAATAATGAATATACAACAGTTGGCACCGCAATTAGCATCTACGTGTTGTGTTATTAATGGTGCATTTATGACCTTGGAAGATGTAGAAAAGATGGGATATGATGAGTTTTTATATAGATCCAAAATAAATATGCCATTAAGGTTATATAAATATTTTTCAAATGCAGAAAATGATAAAGAAGGAAGCAAAGTGAATTATTCAATGATTGCATTAAAGAATAATACAGTGTACATGCAATCGCCGAGTCTATTTGATGATGTTTATGATTCTGAGATTAATATTGACTATTATGACTACCATAAATATCGTCTTTTAGAATACTGTAGAAGATGCGGATTACCTGTTGATGAAAGCAAAACGATAGAAAATATTGGCATAGAGCTGTTAAAAGCAATTCAAGAATCCGTTGAGAAAAATAAGGATTTTGATCATATTTTTACAGTGTCACCAACTTCTGAAATAGAATCGATGTCTAATGAGATTTTCATAAATAAAATTGAAATAGGATTATCAGAAAATCAAGATATTGGACAAGTTGTCTCGAAAATTATTTCGGAAGAATATCAAGAGTATATGGAAGAATTGAGAAATACATTTAGAATATCATGTTTCGCAACAACGCCATATTCACAATTAATGTGGGGAAAATATGCAGATTGCCATAATGGTTTTTGCATCGAATATACTGTACTTCCAAATGACGAAAAATATAAAGACCTATTCTACAATTTGTTTCCAATGGTCTATTGTAAAACGCGTCCCAATATTACAAAAGAATTGGTAGAGTGGAAAGATAGAAATAAGAATAAAGAATATTTATGGGATATTTATTTTAATGGTGCATTAAGAAAAAGTATTGATTGGGCATTTCAGAATGAATGGAGATTACTTCTTCCGTTAAGTGAGAAGAATGGTGATAATTGTAATGTGGAATTCTTTCCTATAACTAGAGTGTATTTAGGAAATCGTATGCAGAGTGAAAAGAGAAAGGAAATAATAGATTTTTGCAATAATAAAGGTATTCCATATATTGGAGTCCAAAGAAATCCCAACATATATGAGATGCAAGAGTGTAGCTTGAAATGTGAGGATTGTGTTAATTTTATGGATAGTGGAAAGAAATAGAGAGGTTTTAAGATGGATTTGATTATAAAAGATACTAAAGCTGATTTTAATGAATATTTTGATATTTGTAATGCTTCAGATGAAACAAAAGAGAAATTTGAAACAAAAGATTTTCTTGTTGTTCCGAGTAAATATCAAGACAAAGAGTATTATTTTGCACAGGAGACAATTGATTTTATCAAATATTGTCGATTAAATGATGCGGAGCATACTTATGATGTATTGGCAGATGGAGATATTAGTGTGCGTTCGTTGCACTCTTTTGATATATGGATGCCTGTGATATGGGTGGCATCTAATATACTATTGCCGTTTGCTATTAATATGGTATGCAATTATATTGCGGAGAAGCGTAAAGGACGTGAGAAGGAAGAAACTCAAGTAGATGTAACATTTATAGTAAAATCAAAAGGAAAAGAAAAATCATTACATTATAAAGGTGATGCAGTTGCATTTAAGGAATCTTTTGAAAAAATAGATTTAAATGATATGTGAGGAAAATAATGCTGAGATATTTTATTGAACGCGCTGATTTGCAGCAAGTGAATTATATATGTAAGCAGTTGAATGAAGTTAAAAACAGATTATATTTGAATGATTTTGATAATCCCCAAAAAGAATTAGAGTTATGCAATGTCTCGTTTGAAGAGATTTTCACAATTGCTGAAAATGAAAATAATGAAAAATTGGCAAATTCAAATTACGTTTTTAAATGCTATTTTTTATTGTTTTGCCACCTGATGTCGTATTTTTCAATGTTACAAGAGCGTAGTTATAAGTCTTCTTGGTCTAGGTTACAAGACTGTATAGATGACATACAGTATATAGGAAAATTTGCGGAAGACAGACTGGAATTGCCAGTTATATTGGAGTTGCTATTGAAATATGAAAACATGTATCCTTATAAGGTGTTTGCGAGTAGTGAGTATGTTATTTCAAAGTCACATTGCAGTATATGTGGAGAATCAATGCAAAGTCTTGCGTGCTCTCATATTAAGGGGAATCTTTATTGGGGAAAACCAGCGATTGAACATATTGATGAAATAAAAACGATTCAAGCAGTTTGTTTAGTTAGTCATCCGGAAGACAAACGATGTATTATTGAGCCTTCAGATGATGATAGACCGGAAAGCGAAAAGTTTAAGAAATTGGATGAATTTCTCAAACTTGGATTACCTTTTTTGCAGATGTTTGAAATAGACAGTAAAATTGAAACGAGAAGGAATAAGAGCATTGCGGGAAGAAATGATAAATGTCCTTGCGGAAGTGGAATAAAATATAAGAAGTGTTGTGGAAAAGATATATATTATCAACATGAAAGAAATATTATTACTCCAAAGGAAAAGATAAAACTTGTAAAAATAGAATTAGTTTCAGAGGTGCTTTAGTTATAGCACCTCTGATATTTGAAAACTATACCTCCACCGTCATTCCGGACTTAAACTCAACGCACACTTTATCATCATATACCACGATTCTCTCGACCATTCTTTTGACCAGAGATTCGTCAAATTCGGTGAGTTCAGTGGATTGTGATTTTATGAAATCATAGAGTTCTTTGAGCCTGTTAACCTGGTCATCGCGGGTAGCACCGTCGGTGAGAGTCTTTTGCTTAAGTTCACGGTAGTGGAAGATTTCTTCTGCGATGGAATTGTATTCTTCCTTGTTGTTGGCTTTGTTGATGAGTTCTTTCTGGAGTTCCAGAAGATGCTTATCAATTTCAATTTCCGAAATGGCAGCAGATTCTTTGACTACCTGTGCAATGTGGTTTTGCAGTACTTTCAAATAATCCTTTTTTGAAGCAAATACTTCGTTGATAGCCCGGATGACAATGCTCTTTAATTCTTCTTCGTTTACAGTTCTAGCCGTACAAGGGATGGTGCTTCGTGAACGGTCAAGGCGGCTGGAACAGCGCCATACGATGGATTTGCAACCGTGGTTATTCCAATGAATTCTTCGGAAGAAATCTTCGCAGTTTCCACAGATAACCATCTTAGAAAAAATATGGTTGGAAGTGTAGGAGCAGGCTCGGCCATTGTGGTCTTTCTTAATGCCACGTCTTCTTACAAGTTCTTCCTGTACCAATAGGAATATATCTTTTGGAATAATGGCTTCATGGTCATTCTCAACATAGTATTGAGGGGCAGAACCATTATTTTTTATTCTTGTTTTGGTAAGGAAATCCGTTGTGATGGTTTTCTGTAAAAGTGCATCGCCCATATATTTTTCATTTTGAAGAATTTTATTTATGGTGCTTGTATGCCACCTTTTTCCACCTGCACCAGTGAGTAATCCATCGGCTTCCAGTCCGGCTGCAATCTTATCCATACTAGAGCCTTCAAGGTATTCACGGTAGATTCGCTTTACTGTTTCAGCTTGTTCTGGGTCGATGATAAGATTACCTTCGGCATCCTTGGTATAGCCTAAGAAACGATTGTGGTTTACTTGTACCTTGCCCTGTTGGTAGCGGTATTGGATACCCATTTTTACATTTTGACTGAGGGACTGTGATTCTTGTTGTGCGAGTGAAGCCATAATGGTTATGAGTACTTCGCCCTTGGCATCTAAAGTATTGATATTCTCTTTTTCGAAGAATACAGGGATATTCTTTTCTTTGAGCTGTCTAATATATTTTAGGCAATCCAGTGTGTTTCTGGCGAATCGGCTGATGGATTTGGTGATAATCATATCGATGTTGCCGGCATCACATTCTGTAATCATGCGATTGAATTCTTCACGCTTTTTCGTGTTGGTTCCAGAAATGCCATCATCAGCAAATATACCTGCGAGAGTCCATTCTGGATGGCTCTTGATATATTCTGTATAATGCTCAATCTGAGCTTCGTAGCTGGTAGCTTGCTCATCGCTGTCTGTACTGACACGGCAATACGCTGCGACACGAAGCTTTGGCTTTTCACTTTGCTTTATATTATTTCCGACTTGTGGCTTTGCCGGAATTACCATAACATTTGCCATTATAATACCTCGCTTTCGATAAGACTGTAGATGTATTCTGCCTGCTTAAATGAATCAGGGAAATTATCATCGGCCTTTTTTATAGAAAAATGTGTAGGTGCGTATTTGGTTAATACTTTTGGAACCTTATTAGTGCGTCCTAATTTATCTGCGCGTTTACGAAGTTCTTGCGCGGCAAGTGCAAATGTATTTTTATCAATGATAGCTGGATAGAATTCATCGCCAATGTAATGTGTGTTGGTAAGTAATCTTTTGGCAGTACCATGATAGGTTTCAATACCTGCATTTTTAGCGGCATCTGTAAGCGACATGCCAGCTAGGTAATTCTTGTATAAGCATCTGATTCTTGTAGCAGCGGTTTCGTCAATAACTGCAATGCCATTTGTGATTGTATATCCGTATGGTGTGTGTCCCATAGTGTCACATCCTTTCTCTTAGTAATAATCCGCATTTAAGTTCAAAGCCTATCTCATCCCTAGAAAATACAATGATTCGTTTTACAAATTGCTTAAATAGGTCTTCATCGTATTCTGTGAGCATGGAAGATCGCTTGACAAAATGCAGGAGTGAAGTGAGCTCTGTAAGTCTTGCATTTCCTTCGAGAACATTTAAGGAAAGAGACTCTTTTTCAGATTTATAGTTCTCTGCTTGTAAGGAAAGAGCATTACATTCTCGATTGAAGAGCACCTGGTCTATATAGCCCTGTGCCATCAATTTGGTTAATGTCTCTTTCTGCTCGGCATTTTGAAACAGTAAGATTTCTAATTCTCTAATGCGGTTTATGTTATCCTCTGCACAACTATCATTAAGTGCTTCGTATAAAGGCTTTAGCACATAACGGTGTCCGTAAATCAACTTATTCATCATTGTTGTAAAAGCGCATTTTATATCATCATCCCGAATGTAAAGCATGGTGCATTTACTTGGATTTTCGAGGTGAGTATTACAGCACCAGGCAACATATTTGCTCTTGCTAGAAGAGTGGATTCTTCGCTTGAAACTGTTGTTACACTCGGTGCAAATGATATTCCCGGAAAAGGCATATCTGTTTTGATATTTTATGCTGCCTTTGGAAATACCTTTTTCTGTAGCATGTTGATGCAGTAGAGAAGAAACCTTTTCAAAATCTTCGTGGCTAATAATTGCCTCATGGTGATCTGTCATCATATATTGGTCTTTTTGACCTGTGTTGGTATGACGGTTGAAATTACAATCCGTATAGGTCTTTTGGAAAATGACATCGCCAGTATATTTCTCATTGGTGAGAATGCCACGAACGGAAGTGCCAGTCCAGCGTCCGCCTTTCTTGGTAGGTACGCATTCGTTATTTAATGCAGTTGCAATAGCTTGTGTTCCTATGCCGGCAAGAGCATCGGAGAATATTCTTTTTACAACAGCAGCCTGCTCAGAAATAATAACCATATTTTCGCCATCCCAAGTATAACCATAAGGTGGATAGCTGATTTTGTAAGTGCCATCCATGAATCGTTTCTGTATGCCCCATTTGTTATTTTGAGAAATGGATACAGATTCTTCCTCGGCCATGCTACTTAAAATGGATAGGAATAATTCACTTTCCATTGAACCGGTGTTGATATTTTCCTTTTCAAAAAATACAGGAATATTCATATCAAGAAGTTTCCTCACAAGTTCAAGGCAGTCGGTTGTTTTTCTAGAAAAGCGGCTGATAGACTTTGTAATGATAAAATCAATCAGTCCACGCTCACAGTCTGCAATCAGCCGATTGAGTTCTGTACGCTTTTCTGTTTTGGTGCCTGTAATACCTTCATCATAGTAGATGCCGGCATATTCCCAGTCTTTTCGGCTGGTGATATAAGTCTCGTAATGTTTCCTTTGGGCATCGAGACTTTCGAGCTGGGCGCTATTGTCCGTTGATACACGACAATAGGCTGCAACTTTTAGTTTGGTTTGCGATTGCGGTGATACATTTTCTGCAATCTTAGTTACTTTCTTCATCTAATTCGCCTCCTTTGGTAGTGTCACATATTACCTCTTCATTTGGTGGATAGCAACGAAGAACGGGCATGATATCCGCCAGAAATGGTGAGAAATATAGGCGATTTAAAGAAGTTATTTTGTTATATTCTGACAAGGAAATAAGTCCAGAAGAAAGAAGAGAATCTGTGATTTTCTGGGCGCGATAATAGTCAAATTCATTTTCTGTATTAATAAACATTGTATAGGTCTCCCTTCGAGTAAGATTCCCTCGGATTGACCATGATTGGCGCGCAGGGATTGATAATCCCTGCTATTTGACTATTTTTGACTTTGATTTACGAAAAGATTGACTCTGATTTTATTTTGATTCTAATTTGATGCACTTTACAGCTTCAGGAAGCATAAGCTTTGCATCCACACGTTCGGTGACAGTGTATCCTACAAATCCGCGGTCAGCGAAACGTTCTACGAGACGTTTCATGGTACGCTTGCCCCTTTCTGCAATCCAGAGATAACTGAAATCACCGTAGAGAACAGGAGTGTCACAGAGATTTGCTTCTGGATCTTCACTGTTTAATGCATCCGTAACATATACAGGAGTGCCTAATAACTGGTCAGGTGTATTGTCCTTAATATTGCTTGTCCAAGCAGGGCGGCCATTATATGTTTTAATCTTTCTAAGGCGAAGATAAGCATCGGTTGACATGATATATACCGCATTTTTACGGTACGGAGTTTTTACAGAATAGTAAAGGTCAATCATATCATCTAAAGTGAGTTCATCAATAGATGCGACCTTGCGTGCAACATCTGCTTGATATGCAATGCCAGTAGGCTTGCCATTGCCATCACCATTGAAGAATGCATATTCTTCAGCAATACCAAGTCTTTCGCCAAAAGATTCCTTGATGTAGGCTTCGAGGTCAATGCCGGAATCTTCGAGCATTTCGTCTGAAACTAAGATTGCATCACCAAGTTTATAGGCATCGATAACAATCTGTCCGAATGTCTCATCACCGAAATCAAATGAGCCACCTTCCTGTACCCAAGATGCTGCCGCATGTGAGTTGACAGTAGGAATTTTGAGACGGTGAGTAGTACTGATAGTTGTAGCAAGTCCGCGAAGGATGCTCTTTTCGGAAAGTGCCTGCACAAGTTCTTTATCGTAGCTATCTGGAACAAGATATCCACCAGCACCATCGCTGCCTTCCTTAAGTTCATTGGTTGGCATGCCTGTGTGCAAGTGGTCAAAGAATGCCTTTCTGTAAGCTGTGTCATCTGCTGTCTTTTTAGTAGCGGCAGATTTTGCGCCATTAAATTCTTCCGTCATCTTATCAAGGCGTGCCTTTAAAGTATCAACTGTTTCGTTATAATATTTATTCATTTTTTATATACCTCCATATAATTAGTATCTGTGGGCTTCACGTGCGCGAAGGAGTCTTTCCATCGCATCGTCCTGTGGAGATGGCCCAGAGAAATCCACAGAACAGTTTTCTTTCACAATCTGGTAAATCTGAAACCATACAGCATTTGCCTGCTTCATATATTCTCTTGCCATATTTACATATGGGGAGGATGTTACAGTTCCTGTTGGCTTTTTGGCTAAGAAACCAAATTGTGTGATTGCTTCTTCACATTGAATCCAACGTGCTACGGACATAGCATAGGATTCAATCTGTTGACTGGTTACGATGTGGTCACACTTGCGTTCATGGAGCCAACTCCAAGTTTCCTTGAAGATTTCTTCTGCGCAGGTGATAGTTCCGTCTTTCTGAGTTGCTTTTAAATAATCTTTGACTGGTGGCATTTCAACACCCTGTAGCGCTTCTGTAGTATCACCGAAATCCATAACAGTAAGCTTGCGTCCGCCGGGATTACCATTGGCATATTTTTCTGTCACAGCTTTAGGCTTTCTACCTGCGCCAGGTCTCTGTCCGCCACGAGTTGTACCATCTTTTGACATGATAGTTCCTCCATTTCTGTTTGATTTTTAGGTTTTTTACCTTTGAATTCGCAATTTTTGTACATCGTACCCGGTCATCGTTTTCCAAGTAGTTGTTCGTAGGGATAAATAGGGCCCCTAGGGTCTAGCAATTGCTGGTTCAAAGGTAAATATGATAGTAATTACAATGATTTATACTTTTCATACAAACCATCAACGACATTACCAATGTCATCTTGAGAAACACGAAATACTTTCTCAACGATGTGTTGCTTGTCTTTCCATACATAGAGATTTGCCTTGCGCTTGCGACTGGAAGTATTGACACCACTGATTTCTACATCGTAGCCGTTTCCGAAATCTCTACGGATAACATGCTCGAGGTCGATAATCGTGATTTCATACTTATCACCAAGCTGTCTGCGAAGCTCTCTCAAATGCTGGCATACTGGTTGCATACGCATAAGAGTAGTCCTCCTTTCGTGGTTAGTATTCTATTGTCACCTTTTGGGATTGTTGTCTAAGATTGTCTGAGTTTGACTCTGATTGACTTTGATTTGAATTTTTACGAATGATTGACTCTGATTTTCATGAATGCACCAATTGTATAGGTGCGGGAAAGTGTCCGTTGTGTCACGTGTCCACCAATGATAAGAATTATTATAAATAAAAGATATATGGTTTCATTTCTTTTATTGGTGTTATTCTTATACAGTAAGGACAAAGGACTGAAAGGACACATATCAATCCTTACCTTGATAGAGATATGGATTGACAAGATATATGGATGCGGGACGCCTTCCTTTGCCGGTATAGGTGTCGCTGTCCTTTAATGCGATATAGCCATATTCTGCCAAGTGGTCAAGAACCGGCTGTACATCCTCTACCTTCTTAAGAGAGCGACAGAGTCGCATGATGTCTCGTCTTGTAAATTCAGTAAGTCTTGCGGATGTTACTGCATTTAATACATATTTACATTGTTTTACAACATTGTCAGCACCCATAAGAGAGAATGCTGCTTTTGCATGCTCCAGATAGTATCTTCCAATGCGAATAGCATTGTTCATGATTTCACCACTGATTACAAGTGGTTCTGGTTCATCGAGAAAATCGTGACTTCTATATACAGAAGCTCTGCAAAGAAGAGCTGCGATTCGAGCGGTGTTACCAACAAGCTTACCAACCCAGTCGCAGATGTCTGCGTATTCATTAGTTAGTTTAGGTTCAAGTTCATCTGCAAATGAAGCGAGTGCTGCATCGGCTTCCGGGGATAGTGTGATAATCTCGGGTGTTTCAGGATACTCATCCTCTAACATATTGCGGATGACAGCTTCGTAGCGCTTGGCAACATCTTCTGGAACGGGAGTGGAGTAATACTTCCTGCGACCTACATTGGACTTAGGCATACAGTAAAGAAATCTTGCTGTAAGACCGCGCCCGCGAAATGTGTTGTTGGCCATAAGACCGGAAAGGACGCTTGGCTGAACCATAAGCATAAGTGTGAGAGTTGGATTCATAACTGTAATGCTATTTCTTCCAATACGATCTACACGAAGAGCATCACCCGAATATCCTTTTAGAATAACGTCGATATTTACATTCTTGGTATAGATACCAGAAAGAATATCGAAGATTCCACCTTCGGATGAAATGATAGCTGCGCGGCCATCGTTTTCGGCTAAGACAGAAGCTATTTTTTCGGGTGTAATATCATCCGTGTATAATCTCAAAGGTTTTACCTCGTGAAAATCGGTGATTTCCTTTGCTATTTTATCTAACTCGGACATTTCAGCTTTGCCTTTGGCAACCATATCTTCAATGGTTTTCTGCCTCTTTTCAAGAACACGCAGTCTTGTTTTACTTTGTTCAATTGCATAAGCGTTATTCATATTTTCTTCAGCTTCATAATTATCAATAGGATAAGTACCTCCACTAAGGGACGCGGACTTCCTTTCGGATGGTGGTAGGATAACATCACAATATACATTGGTGTTTTCTTTCCATCCGGGCTTAGGTTGTACCTGTGCTTTCCCCTGATTGCTTACACTAAGTACTGCTAGTGATATAGTAGCCGTCATGTCCACCGGAGTTTGATTCTGCTCGGATAGAGCAACAACGTAATCGCCAACATCAGATGGTAATGCATCTATAGGGAAATCTGGAACTTCGATGTTATCGAATGGAATTGGCACTTCCCACTGTGGTTCTTTAGTTCCATTGTATTCTTCGGGACTTATATAACTTGGATTCGTGGCAATCGCAGTTTTATAATACTTGCGAGCGCTACTTAAAATTGTATAAAGTTCCTTGTCTTCAAGCCTTGGAATGCATTTTTCAGCTTCTGCATAATATTTAGTTGTCATTTCTTCTGTATCGCCATAGCGCTTTAGTAAGCATACAGCCTTTCGATACATGGTTTTGTTGCGAGTACCCTCGTGGATTTCTTCATCCATATTGGCGAAGGCTTCTTCCTCGGATTCTAACATATGTAAGTAATCAGTGATGGTAAGAGAACCATCTTGGATGAAAACTTCTGTGTCAGGATTTCCAAAGAAAAATCTTGCACCGTCCATTGCGTTGGTATCATATATTGGAAAATCTGCCTGAATCTTTTGGATGAGAGCAGTGTATTTTGTGACAGTGGATAATATATGTCCGACATAGAATACAATATGATAACGGGGACGAGGGGATTTACCATCTTTCCATTTCATATGATGTCTGCTAGTAGTGATAATTAGCTTTACACCAGGATACTTATTAAAAATGTCCTCAGCTGTGAACCAATCTTCTTCATTATCAGAATGATTGTTATCACAATCGGCTGTGATTACATCTGTGCCGATGTAGTTCGTGACACTTCGCCTATTATCCTTAAATGAGATAAAAGTGTGGTCATGGCTTATGGTATTAATAAGAGAAGCAATATCCGGTGGACTAACCACGATAGGATATTTGGTGATCTTAGCATTACCACAGCAATCTGCCTGGTAGATGGTAAGAGGGAAAGGTAAATTAGTGTTTTCCTTCACTGGCTTCACCTCCCTTGGATTCCTGCGTTAACCATTCGTGAAAACGGTCAACCGGAATAAGGATGCGAGTTCCTATTCGAATGGTGGGAAAGTTAGGCTCGTGAACAAGTTGATATGCCTTGGTTAAGCCGATTCCTAACTCCGCTGCCATTTCAGGAACACTGATTGTTGGTTTCTGCATGTAATGATTCCTCCTTCTTTATTTTGTTATCAAAGTAACGATATTGGCATACTTTGATGATGCTAGTATATATTACTGTTCATTACCTGTCAATACTAAAAGTTTACAAAAATAATTATTTTTTGTTGACAAAGTGATGAAATTAGCATACTTTAATATAGAAGGAAGGTGACAAATCATGACAATGGGTGAAAGAATTAAGGAACTTCGTAAAGAAAATGGCATGACGCAGACTGCACTTGCAGAGGCACTTGGTATAACAAAGGGTACGGTATCTACTTGGGAGACCGATACCAGAACTCCTGGATTTGAAACATTAAGTAAGATGAGCGATATATTCCAGAAGCGTATCGAATATATTATGGGAAAGTCAGATGATTCATCTGCGCCTGTAATAGATGAAGCGGCTATGGAAGATTTGGCTTTGTCACAGGTGGAAGATGACCTTACAGAATATGCACTGAAGTATGCAAGACTTGATCAATTCGGAAGAGAGGCTGTGGAGGCAGTTATCAGAGCTGAATATAATAGATGTAGAAGTCAGAATGAGCTGGCTGAAGCCGGTGTGTATTTTGGAAAGATATCCACAAGAAGAAAGAATGAAGAATAGAATATATCATGGTGATAACCGTCTTGTGCAGAAGTAAATTCAGGAGTAAATTCCAGGTGCAAGACGGTATTTTTATGCAAAAGTAATTTCGAGAACTCAAAAGTTATAATTGTAAATTAGAAAGAACTAGTGTATAATATAATGCAGTATTATAGGCTGTTTTGACGTGAGAAATATGGAGGAAAATGACATGTCAGAAACTCAAATTAAAATAACATATAAACCCTTATGGAAGATGCTCATAGATCGTGAAATGAGCAAAACTGACTTAAGAAAGAAGACGCAGATTGCACCAAGTACATTTACAAAAATGAATAATGACCAGCAGGTATCAATGGGTGTGCTTGCACGTATTTGTGTGGAATTAAATTGTGGATTTGATGATATTGTGCAGATAGAGTCCGTAAAAAAGGACAGCTAATCTGATAGAGTATAGATGTGGTAGTGAAATCCAGAAAGGAAGATGCTATGTTACCGGAAGAAAAAGCACGTGTGAAAATCGATAAACAGCTAAGAAACGCCGGCTGGGATATCATTTCAAGAAATGAATATTTGCCTAACAGTACGACTGCTGTAAAGGAAGCTTTGATGGTTGGTAATACGGAAAGTGATTATCTTCTGTTTGTTGATGGAAAAGCAATTGCAGTTGTAGAGGCAAAAAGAGAAGAAAATCCGTTAGGTGATGAAGTAAAGAAACAGGCTGAGGATTATGCGGTATCACCACAGTCTTGGTATGCGCTGTGGTTTGAAAAATTAATTCCATTAGTATATATGGCCAACGGAAATAAAATATATTTCAAAAATATGCTTGTGGAAGATAGCGAATATGAAGAACTGTCACAGATGCACTCTCCAAAGAAGATGCTTCAGATAATTGGAAAGAAGTCTGAGTACGGAGCACTTCCACTACTTGAGAAGCGAGGACTTCGTGACTGCCAGTATAAGGCTGAGACTAAGTTGGAAGAATCCTTGAAACTGGGTAATAAAAAGAATTTGGCGGTACTAGCTACGGGGTCTGGTAAGACATATCTTGCCTGCTTAGCTTCATATAGATTGTTGAATTATACACAGACGAAGAGAATTTTATTTTTAGCGGATAGAAATAACCTTGCAAAGCAGGCACTGTCAGAATTCAGTTTGTTTGACAGAACTGAAAATATGCAGCAAATGGGCAACCTGTATACTATCAAACGATTAAGAAAAGAAAATGATGTAAACGCAGATATAGTGATTTCAACAATTCAAAAACTTTTTGCAGTACTCACAGGTCAGGCAATTCAAGATGGCAATGAAGATGAAGAGGATGAGCTTGCAAAGAAGAATGAGGAAAAAGAAAGTAAAGAAGTTGTAGAACTTTGTAATGATTTGAAACTTCCTCCAGATTATTTTCAACTCATTATCGTGGATGAATGTCACAGATCCATTTATGGAAAGTGGAAAAAAGTATTAGATTATTTTTCAGGAGCAACGGTATTAGGTCTTACAGCAACTCCTACACCAGAGGCATATGCATTCTTCAATAACAATATTATCGAAAATTATAAGTATGAAGATTCTATCGTAGATGGTGTCAATGTGCCATCGAGAATTTATAGAATTATTACGGATGTTACCGCACATGGTGGAACGATTGAACAGGGAGCTAAAGTTGTTGAAACAGCGAAAAGAACTGGAAAATCAGAAACACATGCAGCTCCAATTACAGTTGAATATGGTTCATCAGAACTTGATAGGTCTGTAGTTAATAAAAATCAGATTAGAGAAGTATTACTCGCTTATAAAAAGGCTATTTATGAAGATTTATATCCAGAGCGTGACAAGAAGTGGGAATTCATACCTAAAACTCTTATATTTGCGAAGGATGATAACCACGCAGCTGAAATTGTAGAGATTGCAGAGGATGTATTTAAGACGGAATTTGAGAACAATACCTTGCCTAAGAATTATGTTCAGAAAATCACATATACAGCAGGGGATTCAGATGCATTGATAACGGATTTAAGAACTACAAAGGATTTCCGAATTGCAGTTACCGTTACATTGGTTGCAACCGGTACAGATGTTAAGCCTTTGGAAGTGGTTCTCTTTATGAAGGATGTTCATTCTGATGTTCTTTATACACAGATGAAGGGTAGAGGATGCCGTGTTATCAGCGATGATAAGTTAAAGGAAGTTACTCCAAATGCAGATACGAAGGAATGCTATTACATAGTGGATGCAGTAGGAGTAACGGAGTCTGAAAAGCATATTCCAAAGCCGGGAGTAGGACCTGGACCAAAGAGACCATTATCATTGGAACACTTATTAGAAAGACTTGCACACAACGAAGTAAGCGATGATAACCTTATGCTTCTTAGGGATTATTGTTCAACTATTAACAGACGTTATGAAGAAAGCGTTCTCTTTGGAAGACACCTTGATTACTTTATTACAAGTTATGGTTTCGCACCAAGAAAGCTTGCAAATGATATTAATACTGCATTTGCAGAGGGAACATTGGTTGAGTATATTAGTCCATCCCATGACAATACTGCAAGAATGGCACTTATCTATTGTTTGATTGGAAATCTTCAGGCGAGAAATAAGTTACTTGAAATGCAGCGTGGTTATATGGTGGAATCTGGTGATGATGACAAGGTACTTTATGCTGGTTTCTCAAAGGAATCTGCAAAGACATATATCGAGAATTTTGAAAAATACCTTGATGATAATAAAGATAGTATTGAAGCTCTACGTATTATTTATAATTCAGAGGATACGCTTATCACACATGAAATGCTTATGGAATTGCAGGATAGGTTGTTAGCTGAAAGCAGACAGTATGGAGCATATCAGATATGGAAGAACTATAAGCTTCTGGATGAACAAGGAGATGTAGAAGCACTTGATGGCAAGGCTAATGTAAATGCACTTACAAATCTTATTCAGATAGTGCGTTATGCGTATAAGAAAAATCAGAAACTCACAAGTCTTATCAATGGATATGCACAGAGATTCAGCTTGTATTGTGGTCGCGCGCAGCGTGTACTTACAGAAGACCAGAAGGATATTATGCAGCAAATTGCAGAATACATCATTAATGATGGTGCAATTACTGTTATGGAACTTAATGAAACTGATACAGAATTATGGAAGAGAGCAGTTAAGAGTTTTGGTGGTGCTACATTGGCTAGTGAGATTCAGACGCTTTCAAAATTTATATTAAAGGTGGCATAGTATGGCAAATCAAAAAAGCGAAGCAGCATTAATTAAAAAGGTTGGAGATATAGCAAATGTTATGGCGGCAGCAGGTGTTGGATTCACAGACTATATCACACAGCTTACATATATTTTATTCCTGAAAATGGATAACGAAAAAGAAGAATTAGGACTTGGAAGTTCAATCCCGGAAGGCTACAAATGGAAAGATTTGTGTGACTTAAGTGGTACAGACCTTGTTGACAAATATGAGGAAATTCTTGATGAACTTTCAAAGGACGAAGGTCTTATTGGAACTATCTTCACAAGAGCAAGTAATAAGATTGATAGACCGGTTATGCTTGCAAAGGTTATCGAAATGGTGGCTGGTGAAGACTGGTACATGATGGAAGGCGACTTAAAGGGTGCAATCTATGAATCTATTTTAGAGAAAAATGGACAGGATAAGAAGAGCGGTGCTGGACAGTATTTTACACCAAGAGCACTTATTCAAGCGATTGTCGAAGTGGTAGATCCAAAAATTGATGAGACAGTAGCAGATCCTGCTTGTGGAACTGGTGGTTTCCTTCTTGCTGCATATGACCATATGAAAGGTCAGAGCAAGGATATGGAAAAACAGAAGTTCCTAAAGAATCATGCTTTATTCGGTGCGGATAATACAGCATTAGTTGTAACACTTGCATCTATGAATCTGTATCTTCATGACATCGGTGTAAATAAGAGCCCTATCGCATATCAGGATTCGCTTATCGATACATCAGATAAGATGTACCAGGTTATTCTGGCTAATCCACCATTTGGAACAAGACCACAGGGTAGTGTTGAGGTGTCAACAAATCGTCCGGATTTTGTGAAAACACCAGATAATCAGGTTAATTTTTTGCAACATATCATGTCGATAGTAAAAACAGGTGGACGAGTGGGAGTGGTTCTGCCGGATAGTGTTTTAGCAGATGGAAATGCAACTGAAAAAGTAAGAGAAAAGCTTCTTAAAGATTTTAATTTACATACTATTCTTAGATTGCCAACAGGAATTTTTTATGCAAATGGTGTAAAAACTAATGTGTTATTTTTTGAGAAAGGTGAGCCCACAAAAGATATTTGGGTATATGACTATAGAACAGGAGTTAAACATACATTAGTGACAAAACCTATGACTAGGGCTCATTTGCAAGATTTCGTGGATTCTTATTGCTCTGGACATGAAAATGATAGAGTTGCTTCATACGATGAGGTTACAAATCCAAATGGAAGGTGGAGATGCTTTTCAGAAAAAGAAATAAAAGCTGCGAGCAATCTTGATTTTAAGTGGATAAATCTTGAAGAAAAAGATGAAAGGAATATAACTGAAGTGCTAGAAGATATCCAAGAAGAATCAGAGGGGATAGTAGAAGCTGTATCGGTAATCAGAAAGGCTTTGATAAACAATCAATTTAGTGAAAATGTGTATTCGGTTTCAATAAAACAATTACAAGAAAAACTTATATCAGATTGTGAATTGTTTAGAAACAAAATAATTGATGAAGGAATTCAAGGTAAATTAACATCACAGTTACCAGAAGATGGAATTGCAGAAGAATTAGTTGGGGATGAAAAAATAACGGATAAAGAAAAAACTTTATCCATTCCTAAAAATTGGAGATGGATTAGATTAGGATGGGCTATGGAAATCGAGCGGGGAGGGTCGCCAAGACCAATAAAGGCATTTTTAACTGATGCAGAAGACGGCATAAACTGGATTAAAATAGGTGATGTTGCTAAGGATGGAAAATATATAGTACAAACAAAGGAAAAAATCAAACCTGAAGGGGAAAGAAAAAGCAGAAAAGTATATCCAGGAGATTTTTTGTTAACTAATTCTATGAGTTTTGGTAGACCATATATATCACAAATTGAAGGTTGCATACACGATGGTTGGTTACTACTCAGGAATACAAAAGAAGTTTTTGATTTAGATTACTTATATTGGTTATTATCATCAAAATATGCATTTGACCAGTTTTCACAAAAAGCGTCTGGTGCTACTGTAGACAATCTTAATAAAGATAAGGTTGCGTCAGCTGTGATTCCGTTGCCACCAATTGCCGAACAAAAACGTATAGCTGCTCGCATCGAAGAATTATTGCAATTAATTTAGTTTTTGCTTTAGGAAGTTATAAAGGTAAGGTGGGAATATGACAATTAATGGGTTAAATAATTATATATTACACTATTTATTAAAAGATAAGACTGGGACCGCCATTATGCTTACTGGTGAATGGGGATCTGGGAAGACCTACTATATTGAAAATAAATTGGTTCCTTTTTTGAAGGAGCATAATGCAACTTCTGTTGTAGTGTCACTATATGGGCTAGATGATATTTCCATGATTAGTAAAAGTATATACATGGAGTTAAGAATGCATACTTTAGGTGGAAAACATTCGGAAACGGTGACTACAGGAAAAGTGATTGCAAAAAATGTAATAAAAAATATCACAGGTCTAGCTGGTATTAACTTGGGATTATCTGACGATGATTTAAGTGAATTGTATGAATCGGTTAATCTAAAAGATAAATTGCTCATTCTAGAGGATGTTGAAAGAAGTAATATCAATATCACCAATTTACTTGGTTATGTGAATGGTTTAGTAGAAAGAGACGGAGTAAAGGTTTTACTAGTTGCTAATGAAAATGAAATTCTGAGAAAAAATGATAATAAATTCAATTTTGACTTTGCCAAAGTTCATGAAAAAAAGGATGAAAAGAAACAGGAAATCAAAGTTCCAGAAGAGGTGAAAAAGTATCTTCGAATAAAAGAGAAAACAATAAGCGATACAATTCAGTTTAATAGTGATTATGAACAGGCAGTAATTCAAATAATTAGAGAATTTGATAATTGCAAGCTTAATAACATTTTTGAACGAAACGAGGAGGAGTATAGGAATTTATCCGGAATTGTTTGTAATATTTGCAAGAAAAATCTGCGGACTTTTATATTTGCGATACAGAAGACAACAGATATTATAGATAAAATGAACGCAAATGAATACGAGGACGATTTTTATGAATGTCTATTAAAGGGAGTGATTTGTCTATCTGCAAATATAAAAGCTGATGAGTTCCCTAAATGGGAGGGTAACGATTACCTTTCAACAAAGCTAGGCTCTAATGATATGCCATTGATGCGTTTTGCATATGACTATACGAGATGGCAGACATTTGATGCTCAATTAGTCGAAAAGACATATGAAGCATATAAAGATTTTCGCTTCTTTGAAAGGCATGCTGAATATAAAGACCCAGATTTAAGAATATTAGGTAATTATGCGGAAGAGACAGAAGAACATGTATATTCCGCGTTAGTTAATATTGAGAAAAAACTGCATACAGCCGATGCAATAGGAATTCATGCTTATTGTAAATTAGCATATTATATGATTTATCTTGGTTCAGTCGTGGGATTTGATTACAAAAAGTCCTGTGAATTAATGATAAAAAATGCAAAGGGTGTTGGAACGAGGACTAATACAGATGCAGAAATCTATTTTTCACATACATATAGCATAGAAGAGCCTGCGCTTAAACAAGAATACGAAGAATTTATTGGCAAGCTATCAGATGCACTTTCTTTTGACACCAAACAAAAGGAATTTGATTATAATCCTCAAGACATTGAAGAATTATATAATGATGTATGTAGAAATACAGACAAATACACTATAGGGCATCGTTTTTTGAGTAAGTATGAACCGGATAAAATTATAGAGATGTTGGCAAAATCTTCTTCTGAACAATTGGGTGATTTTAGAGGTATATTATTTGCGGTATATCGATATGCAGTAAAAAGTGAGTTTGATGAGAAAGATATCGAAGCGATGAAACAGTTACTTGGACTTGTTGAAGAAAAATGTAATGAAGAAAATGATTGGGATAAAATTCAAATGATGCAGATTAATTGGTTAAAATCCAATTTGAATCAGTTTATACAGCAAATGTCATAATTGTTGGAAGGAATGAAAGGAGTGAGAACATGAACATTTTTGATGAAGTGGACGAGAATTTATTTCGCCCATTAACAGGAATAAATAAAAGAAAATATGTTGATATTCTTACTCTCATTTGGGATAAGTGTAAACGCATGCCAATGTATGCCATAGAGAAAAGTACAACCTTTGATATGGTTGAGGACTATTTCTATGGACTTGATGAACAGGTGGAACTTGATTTAGAAGAACAAGCAGAAACAGATGGTAATATTGCAGATACACGTGTAATCGCAGGTGGATTTATTAGAAGGCTTAAGGAGACAGGTTGGCTCACTGAAAAGGAAGGCGAGTACGAAGAGGAATCCAAGTTGGCCATTAACTATAAGGTGGTGCCACTACTTAAATCATTTCAAGAGATTATTAGTCCGACAATCATTACATATAAGGGTAAATTGTTTAAGATTTATTCCATGTTTGAACATATTTCTGAACAGGGAAGTCCTTATGAAGGCGTATTAAAGGAAGCTTCGGAGGATTTTGATAATTTAAATCAGGCACTTAGAATCCTTTCTGCATCTATTGAGGATCATATTAATAATCTTACACAAGGTAAAAAGCCAGAAGAAGTATTAGAGTTTTTTGAAAAGTATGAGGAAAAGATTGTAGTAGGTTCCTATCATAGGTTTAAGACAAACGATAATCTTTTCTATTACAGAACCAGCCTGTATGAGAGTCTTGATAAATGTGAAGGCGCTTTGATGGATGCACTTGTAACTGATTATATGGATGCAGAGCGAGTAGATAAAGCGGAGGCTACTGTAAAAATAAAAGAATTGATTACCAAGGTTCGCATGGATATTGAAGAGATGGAAGCTATCATGAGAACCATTGACGATAGGCACATTATATATAGAACCAGAGCAGTACAAAGAGCGCAATTCTTATTATTATCTGATGGAAGCGTTAAAAGCAAAATTAATAATATGCTTCAGTATTATGCTAGTCAGATAAAAACAAAAGAAGATTTGTACGAGGATGATGAAACCGTCTGTCAAAATGTATTTCAGATATTTGGACAAAATTTCTTTGATAGTGCATCGCTTGCAACACCGGTGAAAAAGAGATGTTCATCACCGATTGAACTTATGTCTGTTATAGATGAACTTGATATGGAATTAGTAGAAGAGAAAAATCGTAAGATGATGGATTATATAAGAAATGCGTTAACGTCGGAAAATGTGAATTCTTTTGCGAAAGATATTTTACAAGGAAAGACAGCAATTTCTATTAGTAGTGTATTTAAGGATAATCCGGAAATATTAACAAAAGTCATTGGCTTGTATACATATTCACAAACACCAGAGCGAGAATATGAAATCAGGCTAAAGGACACATTTGTAGAGTGTAATGGCGTTCGATTTAAAGAATTTATTGTTGAAGAAAGGAAGGGTTAAAGATGGCTATTGATATCAAAGAAGAAATCGCTAATTATTTGTTGAATAACTGCTTCCTAATCGGAAATGTGGATTCGACCAGAGAAAAATATTATTACGTTATTAACCATGAGGAAAGTTTTAGGCAATTATTTCAGCCAATTGGTTATACATTGGTTATTCATAGAAATCTGCGAGTGGTTCAGCTTATTAATAATCATGGGACAGGTAGATTGGCGATTAAGAAATATGAAAGCATTATGCTCCTTATATTTAGACTTTTGTATGTGGAAAAAAGGGAAAGTCTGTCTACAAGTGAAGATAAAGTAGTTGTAACTGTTGAAGAAATAAAAAATGAATACGAGAAATTAAATCTTCCAAGAAAATTTGACAAAGTGTTATTGGAAGACTCACTTAGAAATATTAAAAGATATAATCTTGTGCAGCCCTTAGATAAATTGCTTGATATGGATGCAAAAATACAGATATATGCATCTGTAATGCTTGCTATGCCAGACACAACTATTTCTACAGCATATGAGCAGACGAGCAAGTTGTTAGCGCAATATGTAAATTCAGATGAGGAGGAAGAAAACGATGATTAGAATGACCAGACTCCATCTGATAAACTGGCATAATTTCCAGGATGATATTATTGACTTTAAGAATATAACTTATTTATTGGGTGTAAATGCTGTGGGCAAGACAACGATTATGGATGCTATAAGATATTGTCTTACAACTAATAAGGATTTTAATACAGCCGGTAATAAAAAGAGCGGCAGAACATTATTGGGATCTGTTCATCAGAAGCAGAGAGCAGAGGATAGTTATCTGCGTCCAGGGCATACAGTTTCATATATTGGAATTGAGTTTTTAGATGAAAATATAAATAAAAATTTTGTAATTACAGTTCGTGTGGAATCTGAAACGCCAAAGCAGGATTTAAAAGGTGTATACCAGGACTGGTATATTACAAAACCAGGATATTCACTTGAGGATATTCCATTTTTTACACAGGTGAAAGGTGGAAGAAAACCCACATCAAGGGATGCTTTTAAACTTGAAAATAAGGGAATGGATAGGGCTTCGAATCAGGCTGATGCTAGAAGAAGAATCTGTCGTATGCTGGGTATTGGAGAAGCAGATTCACCAATTGGTAAAAAGTTCAATGAAGTATTTCATATGGGTACTAGCCTTGAGGATATAAAAGACATTCGTGAATTCATCTATACATACATTTTGCCGGAACCCGAGGTGAATATAGATTTCTTGCAGAAAGACATGCGTGAACTTGAAAGACTGCAGGAGATTTTGCAGGAAGCACAGGATAGAGAAGTGCTGCTTGCAGAGATTAATGAAAGAATTATAGAGGCAAAAGCACGCTTATCTAAAGTTAAAGTTAATGAGATACTTGTTGCATATGCTAATTATCAAGGAAATGTTGAAGAACAACAGGAGAAGAAGCGTCTTATATCGGAATGGACTGCTAGTATCGATATCTTAACAGATAAATTGGTTGAATTGTCTGAAAAGGAAAGAAAAGCATCAGATTTATTATATGAGGCAAGAAGAGCTGCTGAGGATAATACTGAAAATAAAGAGATGCTTTCTCTAGAGCAAGAGAACAAAGAAAATGAAAAAGAATACGAGAGATTAAAAAACGAAGCGGCTATATTTACAGAGATTTCAGAAAAACTGTTATCCCTTAAAAAGAAATTAAACCGCATTGGTTTTTCTTGTGTCTTAAATCTAGGCGATGAAACTTTGGAAAAAAATGTTGACGAGCGTATTTTAGAAATTAAAAAAGCTGCGGGAATACTAGCCGACCTAGAAGAGATAATAAAAAATCATGATGCAAAGATAAGAACGGAAATAACAACTCTATCGAATAAGGCTAAATTACTTGAGGATAAAATTAAGAGTCTGGAAGCTGGTGTAATGTGCTATCCAGAAGAGGCAACCTTTGTTAGAAATAAGATTAATGAGGAATTAGGGGAGCAGAGTAAGAAAGCGGATGCCAAACTTTTGTGTGAGCTGCTCTATATGACAGATGATAGCTGGCAGGACGCTGTTGAAAGTTATCTTAATACTCAGAGATTTAATATTATTGTCGCACCAGATAATTATCTTGTTGCAAAGAAGGTTTTTATTTCTTTGGGAGATAAAGTAAAAGGTATTGGACTTATTGACACAAGAAAAATTGGAGACATTCATTATTGTGAAGATGGAGTAAGCTTTCTTGGAGATAAGGTTGAGTCCGAAAATATTTATGCAAAACGTTATGCAAGATTTGTTATGCGAGATGTAGTGTGTTGTGAAACGCCAGATTCTCTTGAACAACATCAGAAAAGTGTTACAAAAGACCGCTTGCGTTTTCAGAATTTCTGTTTACAGAGAATGGGAAAGAAAGAACATTTTATCGGCGTTGATGCTATAGAAAAACAATTGATTAGCGCCAGAAAAGAACTTGTTAGCATTCAAAAACAACTAAATGAGATGGATGATGAGAAAAAATCTTTTGATGAAATGTATGGTGAATATAATAAATTCACTGCAGGAAATAATTTTGCTTTTTTAGAAAAATATATAGATTCGGGACGTCAAGCAAAAGCGATAGGTATAAGAATTGATGAGATAAATACACAGATTTTGGAATTTAAGAAGAATCCAATTTTACTTGCTATGTATGATCGCGTGAGTGAATGTGAGAAGAGTGTTGTCGAGATACAAGGTGAAATTACGGATATTAAAGCTAAAAAGCAAAATCTTGAAACTGGAGTAAAGGAGGCGGAGCAGGAGATTGCTAAGCTTGAAACTACTATTGATGAGCTGAAAATGGCATATGAAAATATTGTAAGAGAATATCCTGAACATGCAAGTGATGTTGAAAAGAAGTATCAGGATGAGAGAAGAACTAAAAAGGCATCATCCATAGCATATAATTTTGGCAACCGTGCGACTCAGGATACTATTGCATTCGATAATTACTTGAACCAGCAATTGATACCGTTGCAGCAAAAATATACAGCAACATATACTTGTGATTACCCTGAAGGTATTGATGGAGCTAGTAGATATCAGCAGGAATATCTGTCTTTACAAAATATTGAATTGGAACGTCACAAAGAAGAATTAGCTCAGGCACAGGTACGTTGTAAGGATAGATTTCGTAAGGAAGTGTTGTTTAGAATGAAGGATGATATTCTTCGCGCTAGACAGCAATTTAAGCAGATTAATCGTGTTATGGAAAATCTAGAATATGGTGAAGAGTGCTATCGATTTGGAATTGATAAGAGTAAAGATAAAGAACTTGGGATTTTCTATGACATTATTATGGATAAAGATAATCAGCAGATAGACCAAGATAATGAGATTATGGCATTTTTAGCAGAGGCTAATAAATCAGAGATTTTTGAAAGTCAGATTGAAGATTTTATGAGCAGAATCATGATGGATGTTGAAGAACATGCAAAAGAGAATCTGACAGGCACACGTTCTGGAGCAAAGAGCATGGGTATGTATGTTGATTACAGAACATATCTGGATTATGACATTATTGTTAAAAATTCTGTTACAGACATTGAAGTACCTCTTTCTAAAGTAAGTGGTGAAGGAAGTGGTGGTGAGAACCAAGCACCGTTTTATGTTGCCATATGTGCTTCACTTTTGCAGATATATGAACAGAACCCAGATGGCTGTATGAGACTTATCTTGCTTGATGAAGCCTTTAATAATATGACAAGTGATCGAATTGAACCAATGATGAATATGTTTAAGAAATTAAATCTTCAATTGGTACTCATAGCAACTGCTGAGAAAGCAACATCTATTTTGCCATACTGTGATATTACATACTCGATTGTAAAATCAGGTAATCGAAATGCTATACGGTCATTCGAGAAGATATAAAGATGATTGGAAAACTGTGAATATGAAAGGATGGAACTGAATGGATTACGGCAAAGACATACTAAATCGACTAATAGATATGTATGAAAGAAGAGGTGCATTTGATAAAGATGCGTCCTCTTTGCGTGCCATCCAGATTGAAGTAAAGAAAGTTTATCCAGCATATGTGGATCGTTACAATCATGAAGCTTATAAAGATATCAATGTTGCAATAGAAAAACTTTGCGTAGAAGAATTTGTTTTTGCTGAGAAAAACAGTGCTGGTCAATATTCAAAAGTAAGACTAAATATTGCCGGTGTTTCGGAATGTTATAGAAAATTAAAAAGAACAAGCATTCCAGAACAGTGTGAAAAAGTAAAAAAGAGTCTTACAGAGTATCGAAATAGTGAGTCACAGATAGTTCAGGCGGTTATAAAAGATTGGTGCCAGTGTTTGGAAGAATATAAAAAGTTACCATATGACTTGAAGTATGATGGTAAACAGGCAAGCGAGATAATTCGAGTATTGCAAGCGGTATCCAAGTTAAATAGTGAAACTTATATCCGTAATTTTTCTACAGCACTGTTTAAGGATTCCAAAAGATTTCAAAAAGAATTTCGTAGTACCGTTGAAACTATTTTGTTTGACTACACCGATGAGGTTGTAGAAAAAGATGATATTCTTGGATTTTATAATTTATATGAAAATCCAACATATGTAATTGTAAAGGGAAATGTTGTTATACAGCTTGATACATCTGTAATTGATGTTTCAGAGATGCCAGATGGAATTGCATTGTCAAATGCTTCGCTTGAAAAAATCAGGGCTGTTACGGTAAAAGCGAATAAGGTCATAACCGTAGAAAATCTGACAACATATCATGATTCAGATGAAGATGATGCTGTTCATATCTATCTTGGTGGATATCATAACTATTCAAAGCAGTTATTACTTGAGAAGATTTATGCTGATAATAAATCTAGAGATTATTTCCATAAGGGTGATTTGGATGTTTATGGATTTTTGATATTGGAGAATTTGAAGGAGAAAACAGGTATTCCATTTAGACCACTTATGATGGATGTTGCGACAATTGAACGATTTTATAAGGCCGGGCTTTATAAAGAATTGACGGTATCAGATGTAAAAGTAATTGAAGAAAAAAAGAATACAAAGCTTGCTGCATATGTAGATGTACTTCAGTTTATGCTTGATAAAAACTGTAAGGTGGAACAAGAGTCTATCAAGGCTTTGGAGTTGATGGAGTAGAAAAATAAATACTATTTGGAAAGGAGGTCCGTATGAAATATAAAGAATTGAACAAGAATCAAAAAGATAGAATGAAACAAATTAGTTCACATTCCTATACTATGGAATGGGAAAATCCAGAATTCATGGGTTACTTGTTAGGAGGACTTCCTAGAATAAGAAAAACTCAAGAAGATAAGGACGTTGCAGGTGAATTAATTAAGCTTGAAAGGGTAATGTCAACATATGACTCTTTCCTATCTCAAAAGGAAAAATTTCTTAACGAAATAAAGAATATAATTGCGTTAATCCAGGAAAAAAATGATTCTTGGTATGGATTAAATATATATGAAATAGAACGGTATTTAAAAATACATGATTTTTGTTTGATTTCTGGTGAGGGAGGAATTGGTAAAAGTTTTTTCATAAAATGCTTTGAAGAAAAACTAGAAAAAAACTGTATAGAGCATTTGTGCTTATATGGAAAATTTGAAAAAGATACATCAAGAATTGATATCAATGAGATCATCAATGCTAGTGAAAAGGGATTCGTTTTTATTTGTGACGCAATTAATGAGATGTCAGAGGCTGGACAGCAAAGTTTACTGAATATATTAAAACAATTAAAGAATAATCCCAGAATACGAATTGTAATAACATATAGAACAAATTCAATGGACGAAATGATTCTTCAGCAATATCAAGAATTATCGGAGTATGAATATAAATTTCCTGGAGTTTCATTTGAGTCTGCTCTTGATGAAATACTTAAATTGTCTGTTCCAGACGTATATTTATATGAAGATATATTGTACTCCAATAACGCATTATTGTTGAGTATGCTGTGTGATGTTTTGTCATCAGAGAAAATTGTTGATGAAACTGAAAATGGAGTAGCATCTGTTACATTCATTTTGGAGCATTACATAAAGACGACCATAGGTAAGGTTTTCAAGAATAATATATCCTGTCAGGGTATAGACATTTGGAAAGATACCAAAAGAGTTGCTAAATGGATGTATATGAATGGCGAGAAACAAATTGATGAGAAAAGCTTGCTATCGGTGATAAATACGGGAGACAATTATCTCCCTTCTATGATACAGATGGGGTTCATGGATGGTTATGAGAGGAATGGTGAAAAAAGATATTATTTTGTGATTGATTCATTAACGGATTTTTTAATTGCCAGATCTTTGTTTGAAGATATTAGCGGAAAAGATTATCAGAAGCAAGTTGATACTATTAAAACTAAAATGGACACACTGTACAGTCTTGATGAAGCTTTGATAATTGCAATATTTGATAATATGTCACCGGATTACAGGGAGATTAAAAAGCTTTTAGTGGATACAGAATTGATAGGGAGCCTTGGTTTTAGGACATTAGTTAAGGCCCATTTTAAGCAAAATAATATTAAATTATTTCAAGAAAACTTTAGACCCGTTGAGCATAGTGAATTGCTAATAGCAATGGGTGGATTTACAGATAAACCGTTTAATAGTTGTAACTACTTATTTGATTACTATTGCGAGGAACGTGGAAGGATAACAGAGCTTTCCCATGTATTAGCGGGATATCATTTTCAAAATGAAATAAAGAATAGGTTGAAAAATGTTTTGTATTTTACAACATTGAATGACAGAGATGACAGGAGAGATGAAGAGGCTTTTTATTTTGCATTGCTATGTTGCGCTGCACCGAATAAAGATGTTAGATGTTTAGCAACGAAACTTCTTTATGAAGTGGCATCAAAAAATGATGGATATATTGATAAACTTATTTCTGAATACGATAAGATTTTAGATTTATATATTCAGGAATCTGTTATTTATGTACTCAGCCAGATGCATCAAGGTAATGAAACAATTATAGCTTTCTATAATGATATTATTAGTTCACATGAAGATTTGTCAGCAAAAAGTATTCGTAGAATAGCTACATATCTGGGGAAACCATATGCATTTATTACATGGAATAGAAAAGACTTATATAAGTATAATAAAAATGCACAAGTTTCAGATTATTTGAGTGACATATTATTTTCTGTGGATTTGATGAATAAAGATTTTCTACCATTTAGATATTGGGGAAAAGACCATATTGATATGTATACGAAATTTCTCGCCAATGAGAAGTTTGAAATCAAAAGAATAAATGATTATCTCAGCAATAAATATGCTTGTGTTTGTGGTGGTGAATGCAGTGGATGGATGGCATTCGAAAATAGAATTATACCGGAAATAGAACCTATGGCAGAGATTGAAACGGTTGATATGACTTCTTTTTTGCAGTGTTTTGAGCAAGTTTTTAGATATGTCTTTGAATATTATGAAACTTCGGCTGATAGAAAATCAATGAATATGCGAGAAGAAGATTTTATTCATTCTGTTTATATGAAGTGTGTGGATATTGCAACAGGTTTATATTATGGAAGTTTGATGTGTAATCATTATACTAATCAGTTTGCAACATATAATAATTATCAGAATAGCATAGGGTATGAAGTATATGACCCATTGGAATATGGTGAAGAGGTTATAATTACAGCACCAATTCCAACATTCCAAGATTATATAGAAAGACTTGGAGATTATGTAATCAATGCCTTAGAGCAACCGATACCTAGAGATATAAATTGGGTGAAAGATGTTGAATTGACGAGACGAAACATTTTGCATCTTATGGAAACAGTCAAAGTAAAGAAACAAGAGTGGGTGATGATTGCAGGAAGAATATCATTGCACGAAGAAGGAAAACACGATACAAAATGGCGAGATACGTACGATATATGGTGTTGTTCTTCTGATAAAGAGGCAATAGATGATGATGGCAATGCAAGGTATCTTACTATTGAATTAGAGGAATATTTAGGGGAACTTAAGGCATATCCAGAAAATAAAGAAAAGCCGTGGTTATGCAAAAGTGTTAAGAATATAGCAAGTCAATCTGATATTTTTGAAGAAACATCACTAGTATTGCCACCATCAGAAATTATAAAATTTTTTGATTTGCGATTGAATGTTTCTGACCTGTCATGGGAAACAGAAGATAAAGAAAAGATTATATTATGTAACAACAATAGGAATTCATATTATAGAGATCCAATTGGTGGAACAGCTTTTATCCGTAAAGACTACTTTGATAAATATGCCAAATCACATTGTATTAAATATTTTGCTTTTGCAGAAAGGCTTATTCCCGAAACAGGATATGCAGATGAAACATCTTTGCATTTTGAAATTAAAGATGGTCAGATTATAAAAGAGATACGGAATGATGGTGGACATGGTAGTTATAACAGAGTTAGCAATCCGTTGTGTGATAATTGTCCGCATGCAAATGTTATAGAAACTAGCCAAAATGAATCACCAGAATATGATATGGAATGGTTAAAAAATATGCTTGAAGAATATGGGATTGAAGATGACTCGGATTTGATTGGAGATGAAGAAATGCTATTTATATGTTACCCAAAATGTTCAACCTGCCAGAAGGCTAAAAAGTGGCTAGATGAGCATAATATTAAATATACTGAGCGTCATATTGTAGATGCGAATCCTACATATGATGAATTGAAAGAATGGTATGGAAAGAGCGGACTTCCTCTTAAGAAGTTTTTTAATACCAGTGGACTTCTTTATAAAGAAATGCAGCTTAAGGATAAGCTTTCTACAATGAGTGAAGAGGAACAGTTACAATTGCTTGCAACAAATGGAATGTTGGTAAAGCGTCCACTTATTGTAAATGGCGATACTGTGCTAGTTGGTTTTAAGGAAGCGGAATGGTCTGAAAAATTGAATTGATAATAGTTGACTATTCGTTTATGTGTATAGCGGAAAGGAGTTGAAAATCTCATATGTCAGATTTATTTGATTTGTCGAACTTTGATAAATATAAAGAAGATAACTGCCGAGAAGTAAAAAAGGCAGAAGGTGGATTGCCTATAGCATTATGGGAGTCATATTCCTCATTTGCTAATTCTAATGGTGGAGTAATTATTCTTGGTGTTGGTGAACGCCAAGATGGAACTTGGTATACTACCGGATTAAAGAATGCAGACAAGTTAAAGAGAAACTTTTGGAATACAATTCATGATACCAAGAAAGTAAGCATTAATTTGTTATCTGATAAAAATGTGGAATCTTACGAGGTTAATGGAGATACCATATTGGTTATCTATGTGCCAAGAGCTAAGCGAGAGCAGAAGCCGGTTTATATTAACAATGATTTATTCGGTGGGTGCTATCGTAGAGATTGGGAAGGTGATTATCACTGTTCTAAAGCAGAGATTAAAGGTATGCTTCGTGATGCTGCTGATGAAACAGAGGATATGAAGATTGTTGAACAGTTTGATATTTCTGCAATTGATACAGAGTCTTTAAAGGGATTCAGAAATCATCATAAAAGCTATCGTCCAGAGCATGTATTTAACAATTTACCGGATGAAGAGTACTTGGAGCGAATAGGTGCAGCCGGATATGGTGAGGATGGTAAATTACATCCTACTACAGCAGGTTTGCTTATGTTTGGTGAGGAATATCATATTGTCAGAGAGTTTCCGGAGTATTTCTTAGATTACAGAGAAATGCTTGACCCTACAATACGTTGGACAGACCGTTTACAGTCTAGTTCTGGCGATTGGAGCGGTAATGTATTTGATTTCTTCTTTAGAGTAAATAACAAAATTGCAAAGGATATTAAGAAGCCTTTTAAGTTGGAAGGCATTACAAGAATTGATGATACTCCAGTTCATAAGGCAGTTCGAGAAGCATTAGTTAATTGCTTGGTCAATACGGATTATTTCTTACCTTGTGGAGTGGTGATCAAAAAGGAAGATGATAAGCTAGTTATTGAGAATCCTGGCAGTATCCGCACCGGTAAAAAGCAGATGCTTCGTGGTGGCATTTCAGATCCGAGAAATAAAACATTAATGAAGATGTTTAACATGATTGGTATTGGAGAAAGAGCCGGAAGTGGCATCCCAGATATTTATCAAGTTTGGGAAAATGAAGGATGGCCAATGCCGGTTGTAGAGGAAAGTTATAATCCAGATAGAACTCGTTTATCGCTTGAATTTTCAAAGAAACAAGCGATAAAAACAAGCGATAAAAAACAAGCGATAAAAACAAGCGATAAAAATAAACTACGAAAAACTCAGGAAAAAGAGGAATTAATTAGAGAATACTTACGTCAGAACGGCTTGTCAAAAACGAGTGAAATTGCGGAATATATAGAATTGAGTCCAGCTAGAACAAGAGCGCTTCTATCTGATATGACAGATGTTGTGGTTGAAGGTGCAAATAAAAATAGAAAATACCGTTTAGCTACTGAAGATTAAAATAAAATCAGCAGAATAATCAGCGAAAAAAACAGCAGATTATTTGATAGGAAAATTATCATGCGTGGTGACCGCGCATGATACCACGCATGATACCGCGCATGAAGAGTGCCGAAGATTATTGCAGGACACAAGTTAGGACACAGGTTAGTGCTCAAGTTGGGCTCAAGCTAGGGCTCAGGCTGAGTGAACAAGCTGGGGTACAAGCCAGGAACAAGCTGGGTACAAGCATGAACCGATAACACTTGAGATATTCGAGTTAGTTGTTGTATCCGCGCCAATCTCGAGTGCTTATACCATAAGGTGGAGTGCTCATGGAAAACTATGCCAATGAAAAATGTCATAGAAAAAGTCTCAGAAATGTTATAGATAATTTCATTGCCATAAATGGGGATATGCAGGCGATGCTTGAAGGAGAGGGAAATACTTACCCTTCGACTTATTCCCCCCTAACCTAAAAATTACATAGATATATTCCCTATAACGGCACTTCCCTATATCCATTTTTGACATCCAATCACGCCTCGCGGTCAGGTGAGGCTGTGGATTGGTTGTAGGGATAACTTATGGAGCAACCTTGGGCAAAATATAAAGTGCAATTCAAAGTGCAAGAATTGCACTTTGAAAGTTTAAAGGAAACATATCAAAACACAAGACATCAATCCAAGCCTGTCATTTCATGTGGAAACGGTAGTATGGATGTCGCGCGTTAGCAATGAGCCACGCACAGACCGAGCATAAGGTGCTTTGGAAGCTTGCTCACAAAGGAACTGTTATGCGATGGGCTGTATGCGGCGCATCCAGCGTGGCGTAAGACAAATTAAAAAACATAGATTCCGGGCTTTTTCGGAGGTTTGGATTTGAAGCCTGACTTCTGAAAAAGCCCGGTTTTCTTATATGGAAACATATCTACTGTAAAATGTTTGTCAGGTTGTAACCTCGGATTAGATGTCACAATTTGAGGCAGTGGATTAGATGTTAAGAGAGGTTATACAAATCGGAATTTGTGGAGAGATTTCTTGAACTTTCCTTATTTTACGGGCTTTCCAGCCCCTTAAATAGTGAAATGATATGTATTTTCCCTTATTT
>JABLTS010084833.1_pt1 | contig 83052 bp, 72 predicted proteins | sample 7160081 | NCBI WGS metagenome assembly JABLTS01 (sample SAMN14651231, study PRJNA627086) | human gut metagenome | isolation source: feces | host: Homo sapiens | reverse complement strand
GTATGCTTTTCTTGTGAGATGGTGTGGAATAAATCCCTAAACTTGAAAGGAAAATCCCTATCGTGTGGGATTCATACACTTGGGAGTTGCTAAATCCTTCGGGGGATGCCATGTTCCTTCAGAATTTGCGGGTTTCAACAAAAATAATAAATCAGAAAAGTCCATGAACAGGAGTGAATGCTCATGGACTTTATTCCTTAAATGAATGGTATCATGTAAAAAGGAAGTAACAATGTGTTGCCGTCTTTTTGTAAATCCTTGGTGTAAATCAAATAGCGTTGCGCAACAATCTTCGAGTATTTCTCGTAGAAGTTATCAAGTGAGACATGGGTTTTGTAGCCAGAAGATTTTACTTCAATTGGATACAGTTTGGTGCCGTTCGAGATAAGGAAGTCAATTTCGTAGTAATGCTTTTCGTCTTTTTTCCATGTGTGGTAAAAAAGTCTGTTTCCAGAGGCGGTAAGCATTTGTGCTGCAAGATTCTCATATATGTATCCTAAGTTAGCTGCAAGTTTGTCACTTAGCAGCTTAGAATAGATAATATTTTCAGTGAAAGATTTGTCCCAGAAAGCTAAGGTTACAAACAAACCAGTATCTGCAACAAACATCTTGAATTTTTCGAAATTGGTGCTCAGTGGCATTCCTATATTGGGGTCATCAACGTGGTAAGCCATATTGGTAATCTTGCTATCTTCCAATGTCTTGAGAAGTTCCAGCATTTTCTCCTCATTTGTTTCTCCTATTATTGATGATGGAACATAACGTGAAGCGTTACGCGAAAGGGCTGCTGGTATGGATAGAAACATTTTAGATGCACGTCCAGAGGTGTCTATCTTTAGCAAATCATCTTCATAGAGCTTAATGATTTTACGTTTAGTCTCATCTACCTTGCTCAGATTATTGGTTTCAATATAGGTGTTGATGGCTTGTGGCATACCTCCAACCAACATATAGAGGCGTAAGTTTCTTATTGCTTCTCGATGAGCTGCTCCCAAAGGGAGTTTCTTCTCCCAGAACTTGGCGAGAATGTTGATGGATGTTTGGTCACCTATAGCCCATCTGAATTCCTCGTAATCCAAAGGGTGCATTTCTATTCTGTCTTCTTCGCTTGGAATGGTAATGTCTTTGGTGTTCTTTTTCACGCTAATCAGTGAACCTGTCTCAATATAGTCGTAACGACCATCTTGTACAAGGTATTTGATGGCTTGGCGAGCAAGTGGGCATTGCTGCACTTCATCGAAAACAATGACTGAATTTCGGTCAACCAGTTCTACGTGATAAGTTTGCTGTAATTTGAGGAATAACAAGTCCATGTCCATCAAGTCTTCAAAAAGATCTTTTACTTCTTTTCTTGCTTTATTGAAGTCGATGATGATACATGATTGATATTCCTTTCGAGCAAATTCTTCCACGACAGTTGATTTCCCTACACGTCGAGCTCCTTCTATCAAAAGTGCTGTTTTCCCTTGATTCTCTTCTTTCCATTTGAGAATCTTATCGTATATTTTGCGTCTGAATATTCTTTGTATCATATTATTTTTCTTTATTCTGCTGCAAAGATACGGAAAATATCTGAAAATGAGCAAGATAAGTGAAGAAAATCCGATTCCCCCGAAATTTTTTATTGCGAAATGTCCGATTCCCCCGAAATTTTTTATTGCGAAATATCCTATTCCCCCGAAATTTGATGTGCGTTGGGAGGTGTCTTTAATAAGAAAAGTCCGTAGGAATTTGTTTCCCCACGGACTTTTTTATTGTATAGTTAAAGATTCTTATGCCTTAAAGCTCTCCAAGTCCTCTGCCTTGAAGTTCTGGATATAGGCAGAATGACCGAGGACTTCCTCCTCTGCCATGCGAACATATACGTTGGCGCTCTTCTGGAACATCTCTGGTGCCTTAGTGGCATCGTCGAGGATGAGAAGAGACATTACGATGTCGCCAGTCATGTTGTAGAGACGGCGAGCCAAGAAGTCGTGAACTGCCTGGTCGTTAGCCTCCTTCACTTTGTTGATGGCTGCCTCGTAAAGATCTACGAGCTTGGCAACACGCTCCTTCAATGCCTTCAAATCATCAGAAACCTCGCTCTCCAACATCTCCTTGATGATGCTGAGATAAGTGCCGTTGGTGATGTAACGGATGGCTGCAACTACCTGCAACTGGGTCGTACCCTCGTAGATAGAGAAGATACGAGCGTCACGGAACAAACGCTGGCTCTTGTACTCCATGATGAAACCTGAACCACCGTGGATGCTGATGGCATCGTAAGCGTTCTGGTTGGCATACTCGGAGTTCATACCCTTAGCCAATGGAGTGAAAGCATCGGCAAGACGAGTGTATTTCTTCATCTCCTGACGCTCCTCTGGAGTCAACTTGGTATCACGGGCGATGTCTTCCAAAGCCTTGTAGATGTCAACGTAGCGAGCGCAGCAGTAGAGGAGGGAACGACCAGCATCCAACTTCGCCTTCATTCTAGAAAGCATGTCATAAACTGCTGGGAAGTTGATGATCTTCTCACCAAACTGAGCACGCTCCTTAGCGTATGCCAAACCCTCATTGTAAGCTTCCTGCTCTACACCGACACTCTGAGCGGCGATACCGAGACGAGCACCGTTCATCAATGCCATCACGTACTTGATCAAACCGAGGCGAGTGCTACCGCAAAGCTCTGCCTTGGCATTCTTGTAAACCAACTCGCAAGTAGGAGAACCATGAATACCAAGCTTGTTTTCGATGTGACGAACGGTTACGCCACCATCACGCTTGTCGTAGATGAACATAGAGAGACCACGACCGTCCTTGGTGCCTTCCTCAGAACGAGCCAAAACCAAGTGGATGTCTGAGTCACCATTGGTGATGAAACGCTTCACGCCATTCAAACGCCATGTGCCATCGGCATCCTGTGTAGCCTTGAGCATCACACGCTGCAAGTCAGAACCTGCATCAGGCTCAGTCAAGTCCATACTCATGGTCTCGCCAGCGCAAATGCGAGGGATGTACTTCTGGCGTTGCTCCTCTGAACCAAACTCATAGAGAGTATCGATACAGCTCTGGAGTGACCAGATGTTCTGGAAACCAGCATCGGCGGCAGAGATAATCTCTGAAGCCATGGAGAACACAGCGTTAGGCAAGTTCAAACCACCATAACGGCGAGGCATTGACAAGCCCCAGAGACCTGCCTTGCGGGTAGCCTCCAAGTTCTCGAAAGTCTTGCTAGCATAAATCATGCGACCGTTCTCCAAGTGAGGACCTTCCTGGTCAACGCTCTCAGAGTTTGGCTCGATGATGTTACCAGCCACGTCGCCAGTAATATCAAGCAATCGCTTGTAGTTCTCGATGGCATCCTCGTAGTTGACAGGTGCATCTTCAAACTGGTCTTTTTCTGCGTAGTTGCGCTCCTTCAAGTCAACAACACGCTTCATCAATGGGTGATTGAGATGAAATTCAATCTCAGGATGATCACTATAGTAATTAGCCATTTTGCTTTTCTTTATATATAAATAATGTGATGGGTACTACAAGTGCTTACTTCGAGTTCTGCTTGTAGTACTTGATGAGCTTAGGTACAACTTCCTCTACGGTACCATTGATCACGTAGTCGGCAATCTTGTTGATTGGAGCATCTGGATCGCTGTTGATAGAGATGATGATACCTGAATCCTGCATACCGGCGATGTGCTGGATCTGACCAGAGATACCGCAAGCGATATATACCTTAGGATGAACGGTAACACCCGTCTGACCAATCTGACGGTCGTGATCCACCCAACCAGCGTCAACGGCAGCACGAGAAGCACCTACCTCACCATGGAGCAAGTGAGCCAACTCGAAGAGCTGGTCAAAGCCTTCCTTGCTACCTACACCGTAACCACCGGCAACAACGATAGGAGAACCCTTCAAGTTGTGCTTGGCAGCCTCTACGTGGTGGTCGAGTACCTTCACTACGAAGTCCTCGGCAGGAACATACTTGCTCACCTCAGGATAAACCACTTCCTTCTTGCACTCACCCTCGTAGATGTGCTTCTGCATCACACCAGAACGAACGGTAGCCATCTGTGGACGGTGCTCTGGATTGACGATGGTAGCCACGATGTTACCACCGAAGGCAGGACGAATCTGATAGAGCAAACCATCATAGTGCTTGCCACTCTTCTTGTCGTCGTAATCACCAATCTCAAGCTCTGTACAGTCGGCTGTCAAACCACTGGTCAATGAAGAAGAAACACGAGGACCGAGGTCACGACCGATCACGGTGGCACCCATCAGGGCAATCTGTGGATTCTCCTCCTTGAAGAGGTTGACGAGAATGTCAGTATGAGGAGCTGAAGTGTATGGGAACAAACCCTCAGCATCGAAAACAAATAACTTATCTACACCATAAGGGAGGATTTGGTCTTCCACCTTACCCTTGATGCCAGTACCAGCAACGATGGCATGAAGCTCCACGCCCTGCTGGTTGGCGAGCTTACGACCCTTGGTGAGCAATTCTTGAGATACCTCGGCAACGGTTGTGCCTTCTACCTCGCAATATACAAATACGTTGTTCATAATTTCTTTCAAAAATTCAGATTGGGATTATCCAATAATACTTTCGTCCAACAATTCCTTTACCAAGCTGTCGATGTCCTCATCGCTGCCTGTCAAGGTCTTGCTCTCCTTAGCCTGGAACACGATGTTCTTCACAGCTTTCACCTTGGTTGGTGAGCCGCTCAAACCACATTGTGCAGGGTCGCCGTCAACATCAGCCACGCTCCACTGGTTCAGTGTCAAGTATGGGCGCTCCTCATAGAGCTTAGCCCAAGGCTCGTCACCCTTGCGCTCCATAGGGCAAGTAGCGTATTTGTACTTCATCACGAGTTTCACGTTGCAAGGACGGCATGGGGCTGCACTTCCGTTGACAGTGATGACCACTGGCAATGGAGCCTCTACAGTCTCTACACCACCGTCGATGTGGCGACGGATAGTAGCCTTGCCATTCTCCACCTTGAGGATTTCCTCGGCGTAGGTTACCTGGTTCAATCCCAACTTCTGAGCCACCTGTGGACCTACCTGTGCGGTATCACCATCGATAGCCTGGCGACCACCGATTACGATATCCACGTCACCAATCTTCTTGATACCCGTAGCGAGGGCGTAAGAAGTAGCCAAGGTATCAGCACCAGCAAAGAGGCGGTCGGTGAGCAACCATCCGGTATCGGCACCACGATAAAGACCCTGTCGAATCACCTCGCCAGCACGTGGAGGACCCATCGTCAAAATACCAACTGTAGAACCTGGATTCTGCTCCTTCAGACGAAGAGCCTGCTCCAATGCGTTCAAATCTTCAGGATTGAAGATAGCAGGAAGAGCTGCACGATTGACAGTGCCTTCGGCAGTCATCGCGTCCTTACCCACATTTCTTGTGTCAGGTACTTGCTTGGCAAGTACTACGATTTTTAAACTCATATTAATTATTGGTTATTGTTATAATATTCTAAGTTTGTTAGTGCTCGGTGCTCAAGTTGTCCTCTGCAAGTTCGTGTAATTCGGACTTTCATTGTCCAATTTGGGACAAACACAGCCGCAAAAGTACCATTTTTTTGTCTTTTACCCAAATATTTCGGCATAAAATAGCACATTTTAGGAATGTTTGTGCGCAAAAGTGAATATTTGTGCAAGATTTTCTTGTGAGATTAGAATAAAAATTGTAGTTTTGTAGGCGAAAGAAACAAATTCTCATGAAGAGAATTTGCCAAATCAATAAGAAGCTTAAAAACAAACGATGAAAAAAGTATTTGTAAGTGGCTGCTACGACCTTCTGCATAGTGGTCATGTGGAATTTTTCCGCCAAGCATCCCAGTATGGAGACCTTTACGTCGGTATCGGCTCCGATGAGACCATCCTTGGCTATAAGCACCATAAGACTTTCTACCCTGAGCAGGAACGTCTTTTCATGGTGAAATCTATCCGTTATGTCAAGGATGCCTTCATCAACCAAGGAAGCGGCATCATGGACTTCGTGCCAACGATAGATATTGTGAAACCAGACATCTTTGTGGTCAATGCCGATGGCAGCAGCGATACCAAGCGCAAGTTCTGCGAGGAGCGTGGCATCGAGTATGTGGTGTTGGAGCGCACTCCTGCCGAGGGATTGACGGCTCGCTCTAGCACCGACATCAAGGACTCTACCTGCCAACTGCCTACTCGTCTCGACTTGGCGGGTACTTGGATCGACCAACCATACGTGAGCTGTTTTGCACCGGGCTGGGCGATCACCATGTCGCTCGTGCCTACCTTCGAGGTGCGTGAGCGTTGCGGACTTTCCACTTCCACTCGCAATATGATCAAGAAGATATGGCCCGTGAAGTTGCCTGACATGAATCCGGAGATTCTCGCCAAGCTCGTGTTCTGTTTTGAGAACGACCCAGAGCGCAGCGATGGCATCGTGAGCGGTGCGCAAGATAGCATCGGTATCTGTATGCCGGGACTCTGCCGTCATTATTACAACAATCGTTTCTGGCCAGAGAAGTTTGAGACTTGCAACGATGACGAGGTGCTCGACTGGTTGGAGAGCCATCTCTGCATGATTCCGATGGAGCCTCGCCGCCCAGGTTGTTCTGTGGTGGATGGCAAGGACATCACCGAGCCAAAGGTGAAGGCATTGGCAAAGGCAGCCGACGACTGTTGGAATGCCATCCTCGCCAAGGATTTCGAGGCGTTCTCTTCTGCCTTCAAGGCTTCGTTCGATGCCCAGGTAGCGATGTTCCCAGCCATGATTCAAGGTTGCGTGCAAGGCTTCATCGACAAGTATTCCATGTTGCCTGAGGTGCATGCTTGGAAGATGCCAGGAGCAGGTGGTGGTGGCTATCTCGTGCTGGTAGTGGATGACGTGAAGGCGTTCCGTGAGAAGCATCCGGAGGCCATCGAATTGACGATTAGAAGAAAATAATGAAGATAGAATCTAGGAGTCTTTGTCTTGATGAGACTCTTAGATTTTCATAGTATAAATGATATGAGTAAGATAGTAGATAAGAAATATCTCTTTTCTTTCGCCTTGGTAGCCTCCTTGTTCTTCTTTTGGGGATTCGCCCATAGCATCCTCGACATCTTGAACAAGCATTTCCAGGACGCCTTGGTTATCTCCAAGTGGCGTTCGGCATTGGTGCAGGCGATGGTGTATGGTGGTTATTTCATCATGGCGTTGCCTGCTGGAGCCATCATCCGCAAGTGGGGCTACAAGGTGGGAGTCATCACGGGCTTGATGCTCTATGGCATCGGAGCCTTGCTCTTCATTCCGGGCGAGAGCCTGATGTCGTTTGAGTTCTTCTTGGCTTGCCTCTTCGTGATAGGTTGCGGATTGACTTGTCTGGAGACGGCGGCTAATCCTTATGTGGCTGTGCTCGGCGATGAGGCGACAGCCCCATCACGATTGAATCTTGCCCAGTCGCTCAATGGCTTGGGATGGATTGTCGGTCCACTCGTGGGAGGACTCGTGGTCTTCAGTGGCGAGGATGGCAATAGCGGTTCGGTCTCTTTGCCATACGCCGTCATTGGTGTCATCGTGCTGATTGTCGCCTTTGTCTTCTCTCGCATCCAGTTGCCTGAGATAGTGGAACAACAACAAACTCCTATATATAATAAGGTGGAGCCATCCTTGTGGCATTCCTCCGTCTTCGTCTTCGGACTGGTCGCTCTCTTCTTCTATGTGGCAGCACAGACGGGCATCAATAGTTTCTTCATCAACTATGTGACGGAGAAGGTACCAACGGTATCTTCCAGAACAGCAGCCTTGTTGCTCTCCTTTGGCGGCATGGGCTTGTTCTTCGTGGGCAGACTATTGGGCAGTTGGCTGATGAATCGCATCCAGGCGAGTAAGGTGCTCTTGGCATGTGCCATCGGTGGCATCCTCTGCATGGCATACGTGATTTTGGGTTCAGGCATCTCGGCGTTGGTGGCATTGGTGCTCACCTATCTTTGTGAGGCGACCATGTTCCCTACAATCTTTGCCTTGTCGCTCAATGGCTTGGGCGTCAACGAGACAAAGCGAGGTTCCTCCTTCCTCATCATGAGTATCGTGGGAGGAGCCATCGCCCCAGTGTTGATGGGTGTGATAGGCGAGACCAACATGGCTATCGGCTTCATCATCCCGCTCATCTGCTTCATCGTCGTCGCCTTGTTTGCTTGCAAGCTGCTGAGATAAAATCAGCTAAGCAGGCTTTATCGTGTGTCTTATTCAAAACTCTTCAGGCGAGCGATGTACTTGCCTAGGATGTCGAACTCGATGTTCACCATGGTGCCTACCTCGATGTTGCAGAAGTTGGTGTTCTGACGGGTGTAAGGGATGATGGCGACGGTGAAGGTGTTGTCGGTAGGTTCGCAAACGGTGAGTGATACGCCATTCACGGTGACGCTGCCCTTATCGACGGTGAAGTAACCCTTGCGAGCCATCTCCTTGTTCAACTCATATTCGAAGGTGAAATAGGTGGAGCCATCGGCATCCTTCATGGCGATGCACTTGGCGGTCTCATCCACGTGGCCCTGCACGATGTGACCATCCAGTCTGCCGTTCATCACCATCGAGCGCTCCACGTTCACCTTGTCGCCCACCTGGAGCAAGCCTAGGTTGCTGCGGTCGAGAGTTTCCTTCATCGCCGTTACGGTGTAGGCGCCATCCTTGATTTCCACCACGGTGAGGCACACGCCATTGTGGGCAACGCTCTGGTCGATGCTGAGTTCATCTACGAAAGAACAAGACAGGGTGAAGTCGATGTTCTCTTTATCATGCTTGATAGCCACAACGGTGGCCATCTCTTCTACGATTCCACTAAACATATTATTCTCTATTAATGATTTGGCTGCAAAGTTATGAAATTTGCGTCAAGTCACCAAACAATTTAAATCACTTTCACCCTTTTCTTTCCTTTTCTTCCATCCACCACAATCTTTTCGAATATAATCGCTGGGTCGTGAGGTGTGAGTGTGAGTGTGTGGATGCCGTCTGACAATGCAGGCAACTCCAGCTCAATCACCTTGTCGATGATGCGAGTGGCGATGGTAGGGTAGTAGAGGTTGTAGATGTTCTCAGGCTTCTCGTTCAAGTCCTTGTTGAAGTTCACTTGGATAGGCGAAGCGCCATCTAGGCTGACACTATACGTGAGACCGCCCTTGTTGAGATAATCGAGGGTCGATTTCGTGATGATGTGGAGGCGAACCTTCTTGGTGTGCAGCTTAAACTTATATATGATGCTGGCTCCCTTCACGCTTTGGGTGTATGGCATCAAGGTCATGCCGGCAAGGCTCTTGCCCATGAATGGAATCTTCGTCCACTTCGCTTCGGCATCGGTCTTGCTGAAGAAATATGGAGCCTCGATGCTGACCACGCCGTTTTCATCTGCGATGACGTTGCCGCCTTCATCAGCCTTCTCTATGCGATGGAGTGGAGGACAGGTGTCTTTCTCGAAATCATCGTTCCAAGAGGTATAACCGATGTGCTTCTGGGTCATCATGCCGTTCCATTTGCCATTCGACATCTTGTGATTGTAGAAGTCGCAAAGTTCGGCATCTCGCTTGAAGAGACGCTCGCATTCGTCTGCCCACTCATTGGCTAGTGGGTTGCCTTGCTCATAGTACTTGTGGTTCTGGGCTTGGGCGAAGTACATCTGATGCAAGTTGCTCATCACCTCGACTGGGAAGAGGATGAGTTGGCGATAGGCATCGTGGTAGGCGGCAGGAAGAGAGTTGTATTGACGAAGGGCATCAGCCTCCAGTTTGAGATATTGGTTCACCACCTCCTGCCATTCTCCGCTCTCTAGGTCGTAGGTGTTCTTGTCGAGCATCTCGGCGGTGCAACGACCATTGTACTTGCAGACGAGGTTGAGGATGCGGGCTGCCTCCTCAGCTTGAGATTTCCCGAAGTTCTCATTGCCAACTTGCTTCGCTCCACCAAACTGCTGCATACAGAAGTCACGGGTGTGGTCGGTGATATGCTCCACGGAGTATTTGTGAGGATTCCACGCCATGTCCATGAATTGGCTGATAGGATATTCCATCGGTTTGAGGTCGCCCACGTTGAGAATCCAAAGGCGGTCGATGCCGTTCTCGTAGGCGAGGGTGAGCTGTTCCCATGGGTTCTGCACGGGTGTGACGTTGAGGAACTTGGTGTTGCGAGGAGCACCTACGTAATCGACATGATAGTATAAGCCCCAACCGCCCTTGTGCTTGCGTTCCTGAGCATTGGGCACTCGGCGCACATCGCCCCAGTTGTCATCACATAACAGGAGTGTCACGTCGTCAGGAATCTTCATTCCCTTGTCATAATAATCCAACACCTCTTTATATAAAGCCCAAACCTGTGGTGTCTCGCTTGCTTTTTTGCCGGTGACGTCAGAGATGATTTGGCGTTGGTCTGCGATGATTTGCTGCATCAGTTGGGTGTCGGCATCCTCGCTCATTGCCTCGTCTCCGTCGCCACGCATGCCGATGGTCACGATTTGTTCGGTACCCTTCATGCGTTCGATTCCCTCACGGAAGAACTTCTGTAGTCCTTGCTTGTTCTTCTGATAGTTCCAGGCACCCCAACCCTCACGGTTGCGTGCATATTCCTGGTGGTTGCGAGCCATCGGCTCATGGTGGGAGGTTCCCATCACAATGCCCATCTCGTCGGCGGTCTTCTCGTTCTCAGGGTCGTCGGCATAGAAAGCCCATCCCCACATGGCAGGCCACATCATGTTGCCTCGCAAGCGGAGCACCAGTTCGAATACTCGCTGGTAGAATCGGTGGTCGCCATACTCCGTGCCGTAGGTGTTCTTCACCCAAGACGTGAGGCAAGGAGCCTCGTCGTTGAGGAAGATGCCACGATAGCGCACGGCTGGTTCGCCATCTGTGTAGATGCCTTTGTTGACGAAGATGGAGTCGTGGTGTTCGATAGGCACGTCAGCCCAGTCGTACCAAGGCGATACGCCCATCTGCTGAGAGAGCTCGTAGATGCCATAGATGGTGCCACGGCGATCGCTTCCGGCAATGACCAGTTGACCGTCGATGAGGGTGATGATAAATTTCTCGTGCTTGCCTTGGAGGAGTTTGGCATCGAGGCGACGCTGCTTGACGAGTCGGTCGATGGCTGCGGAGTGACCGATGGTACCTACGATAATATTGGCTCTTGCGTTGGCTTGCGAGTTTGAGCCTCCCGACAATGCTGTGTTGGCATCCGAGAGGAGGAAGGCTGGACTTCCACTCACTTTCTGTATGTCTTTTACGAGGGCTTTGGCGGCATAGTTTACTCCTCTGCAATCGTTATTGTCGAGGTAAATCTGTACTCGGTTGTCGGCATTGAGGAGCAGGTCGCCTTGGTGGAAGGAGACAAACTTATCGGCAGCGGAGAGGCTAAGCGATGAGAGCAAAGCCATGCTTAGGAAAAAATTCTTCTTTTTGTTGTTCAGACTCATAGTTTATTATTTTTAGTAATCGTTGAGGATGAGAAGAAATCTCGATTGCAAAGGTAGCATAAAAGAATGAGAAACCTACTTTCTGGCGTAACACTTTGTTTTCTTTTTGTTTCTTCAAGAGAAGAAAACGTGATTTTTGGAGTCTTTTCCGTCAAAAACGACAGAATCGGCTAGAATTTCTCCCTTTTCTTTTGTGGGTTCGTTGGAAAATTGTAATTTTGCAATCGGGTGTCATCATACACCTATTTCGCATGATGCGGAAGAATCTATTCAGTCATATAAATCTAACAATCAGAAAAAATGAAGAAGCAATTATCAACGGTTCTATTATCGTTGCTTGCCTTGGCTCCAATGCAAGCGCAGAATCTACAGAAAGGAAATTATGGTTATCTCTATTGCCACATGAGTGACAAGGGGGAATATACAGCTTTCGCCATTTCTCGTGATGGATACAATTATCAAGACATCAATGAGGGCAAGGCGATCTTCGACCCCAAGGAGCATGCTCGTATCGAGGGAGGAACTCGTGATGCCTATATCACCCGTGCCCATGATGGGAAGGGCTACCTGATGGTGACCACCGACATGTGTGTTGCCAAGAGCCACAAGTGGGACAACTATGGCATCGACTTGCTTCGAAGCGATGACTTGATTCATTGGAAGAGCGTCACCTTCGACTTCCGCAATGGTATGGCCAACTTCTGTGATGCAGGCAAGGCGGAGTCGCCTTACAAGAATTGGGAGACCATCAATCGTGTATGGGCCCCTCAGATATTTTGGGACCCAGACTTCGTGTGGGAGAATGGCGAGAAGGGCGGATATATGATTTATTACTCCATGCTCAACCGTCCGGAGGAAAAATACGACCGCATGTATTATAGTCATGCCGACAAGAGTTTCACCAAGATTACGACCCCTCGCTTGCTTTTCGATTGGGGCTATGCCACCATCGATGCCGACATCAACTATCTGAAGAGCGATGGCTTGTACCACATGCTCATCAAGAAGGAGGGTGGCAAGCGAGGCATCTTCACGGCTACGAGCAAGTACCTGACTCATGGTTGGGGTGCTCCTGTGGATGACGACTATGTGAGCTTCGAGGGCAACAAGATGACTGAGGGCAGCAGCGCCTTCCAGTTGATAGGTGACGATACCTGGCGTGTGGCTTACATCCAGTACAGCGACCATCCTAAGCATTATCGCATCTGCAAGGCCGACAAGTATCTCCGCAATTTCTCCGACCCTGTCGATATCAAGGGCGTGACGGCTCCTCAGCATGGTAGTTTCATGCGCATCACCAAGAAGGAGTACAATCGACTCGTGAAGTGGGATCAGGAGTTGAAAGCTGGGAAGAAATAAAATATAGTCGCTCGAATGCCACGGCATTCGAATAAAAAATCGAATAAAACATCGAGTAAAATAAATAAAAACATTCGAATAAAAAAGAAGCCTGCTTATCCTGTCGGACGAGCAGGCTTCTTTTTTATTCGAGTTTCGTTTTGGGGAATTTTATTCCTCCATAAACTTCTTGGCAGCTCTGAGCTGGTGTTTCATCACGCTCAGGAACTCCTGACTCTCTTGCAATACGTTGAGATATACCAAGGAGATTTGCATCAAGGTGTTGCCCTTGGTGTGCTGGATGCGGTCGATGTGCTTCTTGCGCACTACGCTCAACTCGTCCTTGCAAGCATCTGCCTCGGCGAGAATCTCACGATAGTTCTCGTATCGGTCGGTCTCTATCTGCTCTGCCGTCATCTTCATCAAGTCGTTGATCTTCTGACGGATTGGCGCAAACTCCTTCACGTACTCCTCAGGCAGAGGGTTGAAGTTGTTATCGACATGTTCCTTGATAGGGTCGAGCATACGACGAAGAGAGTAGATGAACTGCTGGTTGCTGTTGGCACCGAGGTGGAACCAAGTGTTGCGCTCGATGGCAACCTCCATTGGCGAACGTTTCAGTCCGAGCATCTCCTGGCGACGGAACTTCTTCAGCATGTCTTGCTCCTTCTTCAACTCCTTGTTGGCGTGGCGCAAGTCACGAGTGTTCTCATTGGCAAGACCATCCATGATGAGGTTGAACTCCACGAGGGCGAAGTGGCACACGTAGCTCTGGGTGCGAGATACCTGGCGGCGAAGCAACTCCCATACTATCTCTGGGTCGCGAGAGCGCATCATGAGTTGGAAGGTGCTGCCCCTGCTCACTTCCTTCTGTTTCTTGTTGTACTGGATGTTGCTGCGGATGAGCATGAAGATGACGAGGGCGATGAAGGCACTCTGAACCACGATGCCTCCGAAGTGCATGGCGAGACATACCACGGCACAAGCGAAGAATGCCACACCAGCGGTGATAAACCATCCACCGATCACGCTCAATACACCCGTAACACGGAATACGGCGCTCTCACGGCTCCAAGCACGGTCGGCGAGCGAAGAACCCATTGCCACCATGAAGGTGACGTAGGTGGTGGAGAGAGGCAACTTGAGGTTGGTACCGATGGTGATGAGCATGGATGCCAACACGAGGTTGACGGCTGCACGAACCACGTCGAAGGCGGCACTCTCCTCCAACTCCACATCGTTCTTGTTGAATCGGCTGTTGATCCAGTTTTTCAAGCCCTGAGGCAAGAAGTGGTTGAGCCAAGAGTCGGCGTTCTGGCAGTTGCGTACGATGACACGAGCGGCAGAAGAACTACCAAACATCTCGTCGCCCTCGTCCTGGCGGCTCAAATCCACGGAAGTCTTGATCACGTTCTGAGCCTTCTTGGAGGTCGCCATGGCGATAATCATCACGAAGCCAGCGATGAGCAAGAACACTGGGGTGGTCTTGGCGCTCTCCATCAGTGATGTCATCATGAAACTATCAGGAGCAGCTCCATTGGCATTCGCCATATAGTCTTGGTAAGAAGAGAGACCAGCGAGAGGCACACCGATGAAGTTGACGAGGTCGTTGCCGGCGAAAGCCATTGCCAAGCCGAAGGTACCCATCAAGACGGTGAACTTGAAGATGTTGACGCGGCAGAGGTGGAGGAACTCCATCACGATGGCAGACACCACGAAGGTGACGACGAGGAGCATTCCGATGTTGTCGCTGATATAGTCGCGCCACTCAGCAGGCAGGTAAGGACTCTTGCCCAAGCCCTTCATGAGGATGAAGTAGGAGAGGGCGGTGAAGGCGATGCCACCGAAGATGGCGATGGAGTAGCGGCTGTGCTTCTTATAATTGAAGGTGAATACGACACGTGAGATCCACATCACGATGACGCCGAAGAAGAAGGCGATGGCAACGGATGCGAAGATACCGATGATCACCTCCAATGCCTTGTCGCTATTGAGCAGCACGCTGTAGTTGAGGCTTGGGTCGCCCCACATCTTCAGGGTGGAGAGGATGAAGGCACCGCCGAGCAACTCAAACACCAATGACACGGTGGTGGAGGTTGGCATACCGAGCGTGTTGAACACATCAAGGATGATGACGTCGGTCACCATGACGGCTAGGAAGAGCGTCATCACTTCCTCGAAGGTGAAGTGGTCCGGACTCATGATGCCGTGCCGGGCGATGTCCATCATTCCCGATGACATGATGGCTCCTAGAACCACACCGCAGGATGCGATGATCAGCACCGTGCGAAACTTTGCCACCTTGGCACCGATGGCAGATTGCAGGAAGTTGACAGCATCATTGCTGACTCCCACGAAGAGATCAAACACTGCCAGACAGAGCAGGAAGATCACGATACAAAGATAAATCGTACTCATATTTTTTCTTAATATATATTTCTCGGCTGCAAAGGTACGAGGTCTATATTACAAGCGATTTAAACAGATGTTACAATATTGTTAAAGTGAAGATGAAGAGAGTTATGACATCGTTTTGTAACATCCGTGTCACGCAATAGAAACATCTTGTAGCTAATTTTGCACCCGAACTTTTAAAGGTAACTACAAAAAATGAAGAAGATGTTCTTGATGGCGGCACTCTTGATGGTGTCGATGGCATCGGTGAATGCCCAGGAAGAGGAAAAGGTGGACAAGACGCCTAAGATAGGCGGTACCATCCGCTCCAAGTATGAATACCAAACCGAGGAAGGGGAGGGCAGATTCGAGGTGCGCACGGCTCGTGTCAACGTATCGGGCAAGGTGACCTCGGCGGTGAGCTACAAGGCTGAGATCGACCTCTGCGACGAGGGCAGCATCAAGATGCTCGATGCCTATACTCGCATCACCCCATGGAAGACCCTCCAGCTGACCATCGGTCAGGAGCGTGTGCCATTCACCATCGATGCGCATCGCTCGCCTCATCAGCAGTACTTCGCCAACCGCTCTTTCATCGCCAAGCAGGTGGGCAATGTGCGTGACGTGGGTGCCGAGGTGGGCTACACCTGGAACGTGGGCTTCCCTATCGTGGTGAACGTGGGTGTCTTCAATGGCTCAGGCTTGACCCACCAGAAGGACTACTGGACCAAGGGCGTCAACTATTCCGCCAAGGCGCAGTTTCTCTTCCCTAACGTCAACCTCGTGCTGAGCACGCAGAAGGTCAAGCCATCCGATGTCACGGTCACGATGTATGACGCAGGCTTGACGTTCCATCGTGGTGGTTTCATCGCCGAGGCTGAGTACCTCTACAAGCATTATTCCAAGAATGCCTTCCACGATGTCCACGCCTTCGATGGCTTCGTATGCTACGACATCCCTATCGTGGCGAAGAAGTCGTTGGTGAAGAAGATTTCCCCATTGGCTCGCTACGACTTCATGAGCGACCACAGCGATGGCACTCGCTATGATGCCACCGATGATACTCCAGGCGCACTGAAGATCAATGACTACAAGCGACATCGTGTGACGGGTGGTGTCACCATCAGTCTCGCCAAGCCTTTCATCTCCGACATCCGCATCAACTATGAGAAGTATTTCTATCGCAAGGGTGGTGTGGCAAAAACTTCCGAGAAAGACAAGTTCGTCATCGAATTGATGACGCACTTCTAGGAAGGGAATTACCCCCAAAATCAGCAACGCTTTTAATCGACAGTATATGGGCGTGTCGCAATCTCTTCGGTAAGATTGTGGCACGTTTTTTCGTTTCTTTTGCGAGAAATTGTTACCTTTGCAAATGAAACTAGATGGTTTTCAAATGAAGCAAGATGGTTTTCAAATGAAGCAAGTCAATATGGACCAATAGAAAAGAATGATAAAAATGGAAAAACTGGATCATATCAAGGCGATAGCCTTTGATGCCGACGATACGCTCTGGGCATTGCAAAACCACTTCGAGGACGTGGAGGATGAGTACTGCGACCTCTTGGCAGACTATGGCAGCAAGGAGGAAATCTCGGCTGCGCTCTTCGAGACGGAGTCGGGCAACATGGCAGACTTGGGCTATGGCGTGAAGGCCTTCATCATCTCGCTGGTGGAGAATGCCATCAAGGTGAGCGAGGGCAAGGCATCCGCTCGATTGATAGGACGCATCGTGGAGGTGGGCAAGTCGTTGCTCCATGTCGATGCCAAGCCTTTGGAGGGCGTGGAGAAGACATTGGCGAAGCTGAGGGAGAGGAAAGCTTCGAATGGCTCGGAAACATCTGATAACCAAGAACCTTCGGAAAACTCAGACGCAAGGACGAGCGATAGAAAGTATCGCTTGGCAGTCTTCACGAAGGGCGAGCTGATGGACCAGGAAAACAAGTTGTGGCGTTCGGGCTTGCAACGATATTTCGATGTGGTGAGCATCGTAAGCAACAAGACGCCTGAAGCATATCGCCATCTCTGCAAGGAGTTGGAGGTGAGTCCGGAGCAACTGGTGATGGTGGGCAACAGCTTCAAGAGCGACATTGCGCCCGCCCTGAAGATAGGAGCCTCCGCCATCCACATCCCGTTCCACACCATTTGGGCGCACGAAAAAACGGAGGAGTTCAACCATGAACGCCTCCGTCGCATCTCCCATTTTGAGGAAATTTTGGAGATATTGTAATCTACATGCAACTGGTTACTCCCAAGGTAGTGGCAATCGCTGTTAAGATGGAGATGGCAATCTGCAAGATGGTTTTCCAAGTGTCTTTCTTCATAATTGTAGTTTTTTAGTGGTTAATAATTGTAGTTTTTAGTGGTTAATAATAGTTTCGGTGGGAAAGGAAGCCCCTGCTAGGGGGGCTATCCTTTAGTACTCCTTGACGTTGTCCGATTCGCTACCGCTAGAGCTGCCGCCACCCTGTCCGGTGTTGTCGCCCTTGTTGCCGCCACCCTGTCCGGTGTTGTCGCCCTTGTTGCCGCCGCCAGTGGTGCTAGAGCCGCCGCTAGGAGTGCTGCCGCCGTTGTCACCGCTAGGCTTTCCGCCGTTGTCACCGCTAGGAGTATCACCGCCGTCACCTTCCTCGGTCACCTCGCTGCCAAGGGCAGTAATCTTACACATCTTGCGAAGCTCGGTGTTGCTCCAGTTCTTGGTGTTGCGCACGATGAGGTGTACGCCAGTGATGCTGGAAGCGTTCACCTTCTCGGCGTTGTCCTCACCACGAGAGGTCATGCCGATGGAGAAGAGACCCAGGTCGGCAAAGCGTACGCTCTTGCCATCGAGGATGAGTTCCTGGAGGCAGTCGAGGGTGTCCATCAGAACACCATGTACGGTGCCACGAGAGTAAGGCGAGTTGTGCTCTGAGATGTGGGTTACGAAGTCCTCGAACTCCATGGTTCGGTCTTGCACTGCGGTGGCATAAAATTTCTTCTTGCCAGCATCCTTGCCTACCTGAGGAGTGCGGCTTACCTTACGGTACTTCAATGTTCCTTTCTTTGCCATAACATATTAGTCTTTAAAGGGGTTAATATTAAATGATAAATGATAAAATCACAAATGATAAATGGGCTACGCCTTGAGGGCTTGATGTTTTTAGTGGTTAATCTAGTTTGAGCTAGAAGCCTTTGTCTGGCGATTTATGCTTTATTCATTGTTATTTGTCATTTGATTACGGTTGCAAAGGTACGACATTTTTTCCATACCACCAAATTTCAGCGTGTGATAAGGGTCGATTTTCAGCAAGTGGGCTTTTTCTAAATCTTAAATCATATTTTTCTTGTACGCTACCCATAGTTTTAGTCCTCGCAAGTCATAGTCTCATAGAAGCCCATCTTTTGTTTTTACATCCCCCATCTAAACTTATTCAGAGATATGATGTACCGATTTAGGGTAAACAAGCGATGACAATGACAATTACAGTTCGATTTTCCGAGCCTATCCCCCAGATAGCGAGTCGGCAGAAAAAGGTAGAAGAAAATGTAAATATAATTTTATAATATATATAAATATATATATTATAACTTTCTCTTTTCACCTTTTTCCTCAACTGTACACCCTGCGGAATTTTAAACTGTAATTGTCATTGTCATCGCTTTTGCCAAATTGGTGAACGAACGTTAACGACTTTCATACGAATGTTAACGCCGAGAAATACCTCCCGAAATATTTGCCGTTGTCGGATGTTTGCCGTAATTTTGCAGATGCATAATATTGTGCGAAACTTTAAATTCCCAGATTTATGGCGGAATACATTAATCCACGTGTCGATTGGGCGTTCAAGCGCATCTTCGGCAGTGACGACACCAAGGAGTGTCTCATAACGTTCCTCAACGGAGTATTTGAGGACGAGTTTGTAATCAAAGACGTGAAGCATCTGAAAACAGAGCAGACACGTCATCAAAAGCGAGAGCGAGGAGTCATCTTCGATGTGGCGTGCGAGACAAGCGACGGGAGACACATCATCGTGGAGATGCAGAAGAAGGAGCAGCGTTATTTCGTGGATCGTGCGCTCTATTACTCCTCCAAGGCGATAGTGGAGCAAGCCCAGCCTGGCGAGTGGGATTTCCACCTGACACCAGTTTATACCGTGTGCCTCATGGACTTCATCGCTGAGACTGGCATTCCTTGCCAGTTCCGAACCGACATTGGCTTCGGATTGCTCGAAGAGGAAGGTTCATCAGACAAAGTTGCTCGTGGGCATTCCGAAGAAGAAATGAATGAAGCTCAGGACGTCATCAAGTCGCAAGAACATCTTGGCTTCAAGCCGCAAGAGCAACTGATAGTGTCAGGCAAGAATCGCAAACCTCGCAAGGGAAAGACCGCAAAGTCCCAAAAGGGAAAAACATGGCACCTTTCGGGCTTGCGATATGGCTTCGAGAAGATGAGGGTGGTGTTCTTGCAGTTGCCGCTCTTCGAGAAGAAGGAGCCAGAGTGTATGGATATATTTGATTGTTGGATTTACGTATTGAACAATATGGAACATTTGAAAGAAATACCATTTTTGGACAAGTATCCCGTCTTCCGAAAGTTGGCGGCGATAGGTGACCTCCAGAAGCTCACTCCCGAGGAGCGTGAGTACTATGAGTACGACATCAAGGTGATGCGCGACCTCTATGCCACCGACAAGTGGGAGAAGGAGAAGAGACGCAGAGGCATGGAGAAAGCTTGGGCGGAAGGTATGGAGAAAGGCATGGAGAAAGGCATGGAGAAAGGCATGGAGAAAGGCATGGAGAAAGGGGATGCCGACAGAGCATTGGCTGATGCTAAGCGATTCCTAGACATGGGCTTCTTGCCGGAGCAGGTGGCAAAGGGTACCCAGTTGCCACTCGACATCGTCTTAGCGTTGAAAGCAGGAAAGATGAAGAACTGAAAACTACTATAGTGCAAGGACACATGCTCTAGAATATAGCAGGGACGAGACCGGGCGATGAAAATTGTCCGGTCTTTTTTTTTGCCCAAATGTTTGGTGGTGTCAAATATATTGTGTACCTTTGTCGTCACGAAAAACACGAAACATCTTTTGCATTCTAATCAATGAATAGGTGCTCCGCAGTATCGCAAATATAATATTCATTTTTAAATATTAATAATGCAAATGGCGATCAATTATGAATTGGATGGAGTCGGTCAGCATTTGAGTGGATTCCTATCAAAACTAATCTTGAGTGACGAACTGGGTGATAATCCTAACAGTGCCGAGACCTTGAAAAACACTTTGATAACCCTATCAAAGAACTGTTACAATGGCTTTGTGAAAGGAGACGATGCCAAGGTGTGCATCCATGCGGTGGCAGGAAAAATTACTTCTATGTCACAGATGGTTTATGCTACATATTATTGGGATGAGGATTATTCCCACTATTACGAATTGCTGAAAATCCTTTTTGCCGAAAATTTGATTCACATCGAAATGTCTGATATGAAAGATTGGGTACGTAAACTTGATGAAGTTTTGGAGGAAACAACTCATGAGGAATATGTGCCTCGTGAGGATGAACATAAGCGTAATGTTCACATGATGCTCTTCTATTTGAATGTATATGCCAAGATAACGATAGCTGATATGTCTGAGTTGAAAAAACAAGATATGTACCAGCAGTTGGCAAATGCCGACGTCATGACAGTGATAGGCATCGTGGCTTCCATCTATTATGCCAACCCTCGTCTGTGTAGCGGTTATACTGACTTTACGGCAGTGGCAGGAGGGCTTATAGCAAAGGTGAGAGAGCGGTATGTGACTTATTTCTTGACAGCAGAGAAATATGCTCGCCATGAGCGTGACTGTAAGTTCCAATGGCATAGCAAGAAGAAATATTACTATAACGACATGGTCGATTGGTGGAGAGACAAACCGCAGAATACCCAGCTGGTAGGGCTATTGACGGTTATCTGGTCACACATTGACTGGGAACCATCCCACAATAGCTTTCATCTCAAGCGTGATAAGCGACCGGCGAACGTGGAGGTGCCCACTCATATCAAGGACTACATCGATATTCAAGTCAAAAATGGTAAAGAAGAGGTAGATAAAGACTTGAAGTATCTAAGCAGACGCTTGACGGACGAGGTGGCTATCAATCGTCAGGAGCATCTTATGCTCAGTGAGAAATTGGGTAGAGCGAATGGTACGACCAATAACTATTATGGTAAAATCGGGCAACAGATAGGCTCTGCTCAGGAAGTATCTTATCAGGGTAATCAAACAAAAATATAAAAACATCATGGAAAATCAGAACAACAATGAAAACGATAAGCCTACGATTCAGCAGACTTTCAATTATTATGCCCCCATTGGGCAACAGATTGCGCACGTTGATAAGATAGTAGCGCATTTCGACAAGAACATGGGGATGCAGGTGGATGGACAGGACGTCATGCCCCAGCCGTCAGCCACCCACTCGCCTGACGAAGAATGGATAGATGAGATTGCTTCTTGCTTCTTTGGCATCAAGGAGAACGCCTTGGAGTTTGTGAAAATGGCTAGAAGCATGAAGCCGAAGCAAATCACCGACTTGGTGAATGGATGGCTGGCGATGGACAAGATTAGTAAAATGAGCTTCAAGCGTGACTTGTGGAAACCATTGCACGAACATGGCGTGTATAAATGTACGGAGACAAATTGGAATGACCAAGTTCGTCTTCCTAAATAAGATAGAGTTTGCATAGTAGCATTTGGATATAGACGATTTTAAGGCATTGTTTATATATTAGTTTCACTTCTACTTGTGCAAACTTGTACAGAAACTTGTAGAGTGCTTGTAATTACTTGTATTTGTTTGTACGTCAAGTAATTGCAAGCACTCTTTGATTTTTCTTCCTTGATTTCTTCCTATCTTTGCATCGTCATCCCAACGAGGTGACGATGAAACATTGTATCATTTTTAATTCAAAGAAAGGAACAAGTAATGGAAAAAGTGAAAGTAGTGAAGCTCCTTGACAAGAAGAGTGGTGTGAGCCAGAAGTCGGGCAAGCCTTGGCAGTCTCGTGAGGTCTATTTGGAGTCGGTGCAGAACGTGATGCATCCTGAGAAGTACTTGGCTCGACTCTTCGGTGATGCGGTCGATAAGTTTAATGCCAAGGAGGGAGACGTGATAGGGGTTGTTATCCACCACTTCGTCAACGAGAAGGATGGGCGATACTTCAACGAGTTGAGCATCGTGGACTTCGAGAGCAACATACGATGAATCAATGAATAATGTACAAGGAATAATGTATAATGTGCAATGAATAATTTATAATTGGGCTTGCGCCTTAAAACTAGAAAAATTATGAACATAGAACTACAGATTTCGGACGAGGTATATAAGAACCTCTTGTCCAAGGGAAGCAGAGTAAGCGGCACCATCGCCCTGGTAAGCCCGAAGGAGGGCAACTTCAATGCTTGGAAGTCGCATCAAGACAAGCGTGAGGTGAGAAAGTTTATCAAGCTGCCGCATGGCAGAGCTAGCATTGGCAAGGAGAACGTGCGACTCACCCTCCGCATCGACCGAACAGAGACTGATGTGATGCCCGACTACGTGATAGCGAGCGAGAGTCAGAAGGCGAGTGATTTCGTTGTGAGCAACATCTGAGCCTCGCTCACTGATGTGATACGGCTCATGCAGATTTATATTCATTATTAATTCTAAGTTGTATAAATGTTTGGAATATCAAGAAGTGTAAGAAGTCGGGAGGTGCAGGTTTGCACCCCCGAACTTTTCCACCGAGCCATCAAGGGCAGCAAGGTGAGTTTGATTTGTGCCGAGATCGAGGATGCGCTGGAGAAGTTGCGCCGAGGGGAGTTGAAGAAGGAGGAGTATGAGCGAATGAAGACCCAGTTGAAGTCGCAGCTTCCCATCCTCACCCCTCACGCCACCTTCAAGAATGGTCGCCGCCTCAATGCCGATGCCATCCCGAGCGGTCTCTCCATCTATGACAAAGACCACATCCCCAATCCAAGAGGCTATTGGGAGGAGAAGCAGAAAATCCTCGCCCAGAAGTCGGTTCTCGACAGCATTTGCCTCGTGCATGTTACTCCTTCGACCGAGGGCTTGCGTTTAATCTTCAAGATTCCCAAGGGAATGACTTTGGCAGAGGCGCAGAAGTGGATGTCGGAGCAGCTAGAGGACAATGACTACGACTCTTGCGTGAAAGACTTGGCCCGACCATCCTTCCTCGTTCCCGAAGACTACATCCTCTACATCGACGAGGCGAAACTCTTTGAAGTTGCAAATACCTCTTTAAACATCAAGGAAGGCAGCGCAAGCGAATCAGAGGACCTCAAGGAAGGCAGCGCAAGTGAATCAGAGGACCTCAAGCAAGGCGGTTTACACCGCACAAACAATCGCAACTCTGTTGCGTCAAACAACAAAGGCGAGGGCTTTGATGCCCCGCCTACCTTAGAGCGAAGCGGTTCAGAGCGACGAGTAGGAGCGGTTTCCCCCTCTCCCCTGAGGGGAGAGGGCAGGGGAGAGAGGTGGAGCCCTCCTTATGAAGGAGGGACGGGGTGGTTGGAAAAACCTTCCCTGGAAGGAGAAGAAAAGCCAGCGGAAACGCAGTTTCCTCAAGAATACAATGGCATTCCCTATGCCACGCTCGTCACGAAGCTCGTGGAATTGCTGGGAGGCGAACCGCAGCACGGTTCGCGCAACACCTTCATTTTCACTCTCGCCTGCTACCTCCGCTACATCTGCGACGACAACGCCGATTGGGTGAAGTCGGTGATCCCCATTTTCGGCGAGGAACAGAAGCGAGCTTTCACCACAGTGGAGAGCGCTTGCTCTCGCAAGCAGAGCCACGTGATGCCGGGCATCGTGCGCAAAGCCATCAAACTCTGCCAGGACGAGCTGGAGAAGGGGCAAGGCAAGAACTATGAGGAGGCTGACTTCGGCGACATCGGCAATCCTGACTCTTACTTCTATCATGTAAACGAACTGCCCCCAAAGCTGCCTCGCCTCATCAAGCTCCTCGTCTCGAAGACGCCGAAGATGTATCAGCCAGCCGTATCGCAAGCCGTCTTCCCACCACTTGCCGCCCATCTCTGCAGCACTCGCTTCCGATATATCGACAATGTGGAGCATGAGGCCACGCTGATGTCTATCCTCTGTGCGCCAACGGGTTCGGGCAAGGAGTGCGTTTCGGAACCCATCAACCACATCATGGCTGACATCCGAACACGTGACGCAGAACAGAGAGCGAGAGAGAAGGCGTGGAAGGACGAATGCAACTCGAAGGGCTCCAACAAGGACAAGCGTGAACGCCCAGAGGGACTGGTAATCCAAGAGGTGAACATCGACATGACCAACCCAGCCTTCGTGCTCCGCATGAAGGAGGCTGAGGAACATTTCCTCTACGCCAAGGTGAACGAGCTGAACCTCTTCGATGCCCTCAAGGGCAAGACCAACCAGCACTTCCGCATCATGGAACTCGCCTTCGACCTGGGCATCTATGGTCAGGATCGTGTGGGCGTGCAGAGCGTGACCGAGACGGTGAGGGTGAGGTTCAACTGGAATGCCTCCTGCACCCCGAAGAAATGCCGTGATTATTTCAGAAGGGTGGTGACGGATGGTCCGGTGTCACGTATCTCTTTCTCGACCATCGACCGCCGTCCTTGTGGCTCGGAGATACCGGTGTATGGCTCGTATGACGCTGCCTTCGATGAGGAACTTCGTCCGTATATCGAAAACTTGGTGAAGGCACGTGGCTTGGTCGATTGTCCGCAGGCTTTCAAGCTCGCCCAGAAGTTGGTGGGGGAGAATGCGGAGTTTGCCCGGTTGTCGCAGAACTATGTGTTCGAGAACCTCTCCTTCCGTGCCAATGTCATCGCCTATCTGAAGGCTTGCGTGCTGTATGTGGCGAATGGGATGAAGTGGGAGAAGAGCATCGAGGACTTCGTGAGATGGAGCGAGCGATACGACTTGTGGTGCAAGTTGAAGTTGTTTGGTCAGATGATATACGAGGCAGACAACGAGCAGGCGAAGACCGACAAGGAGTTTGTGTCGGGTCCGAAGAATCTCTTGCGGATGCTCCCCGATGAGTTCACGCTGGAGGATTATCTCAAGCTCCGTCGCCAACAGGGTTTCGAGGGGGATGACCGGAAGCGTGCCATGAATGCGATTAACCAATGGGTACATCGTGGATATGTGGCTCGGTTGACCATGGTGCCACCCTCTATGGGAGTCGCAGCAGAACAAGTTGATGACAATGACAATTACAGTTCGATTTTCCGCAAGTTGAAATTCCTCAATTCTTAATTCTTAATTATAAATTATTAATTATTAATTATCATGGAGATAGTAGTAAGACGCATAGCTAAGAAGAAAACCTATACGATAGGTCGCCTCTACATCCTGGAGGATGGGGAGGTGGAACGCAGGGTGGGTCCAGGCAAGCATCAGGAGGACAAGCGCATCATCCGCCACGACTTCGATACTGGTAAACTTGATGAGACTCATTACTTCTGCGATACGCTGGAACCTACTTGGCGCAACCTCCTGGGCATCGAACTCTCGCCCAAGGAGGTGGACGCAAGATACAGCCGAAAGTCGGGCGAGAAGGCACGCAAGGTGCCTGGCAAGACGGCGATACCTGAGGGAACTTATCCCGTGGTGGTGTCGTGGTCGCCTAGGTTCGGGCGATGGTTGCCTTTGGTGCAAGGCGTGCCTGGCTTCGAGGGCATCCGCATCCATTCGGGCAATTTCCCCGATGATACGCAAGGCTGCATCCTCGTGGGCAGCAACAAGGTGGTGGGAATGGTAGTGGATTCTCGCATCTGGCTCAATCAGCTCATTAGGAGAATCCTGGATGCAAGAGAGAGAAAGGAGGAGGCTATCTGGATTACGATCATCTGAATGATTATCATCAGAATGATTATCATCAGAATGATTATCTGAATGATGAACATCAGAATGCCCATCATCTAAAAATACCCCCTTCATTACGAGGCTCAAATCTCGAATGAAGGGGAAATTTTTATAATTTATAATTTATCATTTACTTCAGCTCTTGCTTCATCTTGTTGGCAGCCTTCATGGCAGCGGCACGAGCGGCGGCATTGGCAGCCTGGGCACTTGCCTTGCTATGGTAGCCCTGGACGTTGCCACGGCTGTCGCGAAGGGCTAGTGAGTCGCCCTTCATATAGACGAAGGAGAGGGTGTCGTAGGTCGTCTTCTCATTGAAGACCACACCATTGAACTCCTGTCTTCCCTTGACGAGGATGAGCTTGCCGTTGTAGGCGTGCCACTCCGTGTATTGAGGTACCTCAGGATATTCCACAGGGCTATCGTCCTCCACCGAGCTATTCGCCATCACGAAGCCTACTGAGCGAGCCTCGCTCATTCGTTTCAGCGTGAAACCATAGTCACGAGGAATCATGTAGGTCTCCACGATGCTGTCGGGCATATTGGCGAGGATGCGAGCCTGCTGGCGCTTGGAGAGGTGGGTGACATCACGCAGATGAGGCATCACCGGATAAGTCCAGGTAGCCTTGAGCTTGTCGAGGTCGATCACCATGTCGGCACCATTCTTGTCATCCTTGTCGGTGCAAGGCATCACGCAAATCCAGTCGCCAATCTCGATGTCGCCAAATACCTGATGGTTGCGGGTGGCATCGAGGATGTTGTAACGGATAGGGTCGCCGCCTCCATTGGGAAGCAGGACGACGGCGGTGTCGGAGCAGCCCATGCACGCCAATCCATAGATCGCCTTGTCGCCCTTGGCAGGTTTCGACATGCTGATAGGCAGGTTGGTCTTCACCCTCTGTGGCTTCGGACCATGATGGCAAGACAGCATGGCAAGAGATGCCATGGTTATGATTAAAAGAGTCTTAATTTTCATTTTTGTCTTTTTATTTCTTTGGCAAAGGTACAACAAAATGCGATAAATACAAAATAAATCCCAAAAAGATTTTATTCTTTGAGAGAAAAATAGTACTTTTGCACAAAATAACAACAACAACTTTAAAAAGATATCATAAAATGCTGAGCAAGGATAGTAAGATTTATATTGCTGGTCATCATGGATTGGTAGGTTCCGCTATCTGGAACAACTTGAAGAAACGTGGATACAACAACCTCGTGGGTCGTTCTCACAAGGAGTTGGACTTGACTGACCAATATGCCGTACAGAAGTTTTTTGACGAGGAGCGCCCCGACGCAGTCGTATTGGCTGCTGCCTTCGTGGGTGGCATCATGGCCAACTCGCTCTATCGTGCCGACTTCATCATGCAGAACATGAAGATGCAGTGCAATGTGATCAGCAATGCCTACAGCCATGGCGTGAAGAAACTCCTCTTCCTCGGCTCTACCTGCATCTACCCTAAGGATGCGCCCCAGCCTATGAAGGAGGACGTGCTCCTGACTTCTCCGCTGGAATACACCAACGAGGAGTATGCCATCGCCAAGATCGCTGGCTTGAAGATGTGTGAGAGCTACAACTTGCAGTATGGCACCAACTATATCGCCGTGATGCCAACCAACCTCTATGGTCCTAACGACAACTTCCACTTGGAGAACAGCCACGTGATGCCTGCCATGATGCGCAAGATCTACTTGGCGAAACTCATCCACGAGGGCGACTGGAAGAGCATCGAGGTGGATATGAACAAGCGTCCGATCAATCCTACCGACAAGCTTCGTGCCATCATCGGCGAGGGCAACGTGGATGGTAACAACGACCACGAGCGCATCTTGAAGGCACTGGAGTTCTATGGTATATATAATAATAAGGTGGTGCTCTGGGGCACTGGCAAGCCTTTGCGTGAGTTCCTTTGGAGCGAGGACATGGCGGATGCCAGCGTTCACGTGCTCTTGAATGTCGATTTCAAGGACATCATCGGCATCGAGAAGTACTCTTCCGTATTCTATGGTGCCAAGGTGGATGGAGCCGTTGACCGCAACAACTCTGAGGGTCGTGGTGGAGCCATCCCTTCGCTTGGCGAGATACGCAACTGCCACATCAACGTGGGCACAGGCAAGGAGTTGACCATCCGTGAGCTCTCCCAGCTCATCGTCAAGACCGTGGGCTTCGAGGGAACCGTGGAGTTTGATGCTGCCAAGCCAGACGGAACACCTAGAAAGCTCATCGACGTGAGCAAGCTTCACTCGCTCGGTTGGACCCACAAGGTGGAGATCGAGGACGGCGTGGAGAAACTCTATGAGTGGTATCAGCAGAGCCTGAAAGAGTAAAAGGGTAAATGAAAGACAAAAGTCTTATTCTAAGATAATAGAAAAATGGAAGTAATCAAGACTGATATAGAAGGAGTATTGGTGATAGGGCCTCGCATCTTCAAGGATGCCAGGGGCTATTTCTTCGAGAGCTTCTCGCAGAGGGAGTTTGACGAGAAGGTGGTGCCTATCTTGGGGCATCAGGTGAATTTCTGCCAGGACAACGAGAGCATGTCGTCCTACGGCGTGATGAGAGGTCTGCATTTCCAGCGTCCACCTTTCACCCAGAGCAAACTGGTGCGTTGCGTGAAGGGTGCGGTGCTCGATGTGGCAGTTGATATCCGCAAGGGTTCGCCTACCTTCGGCAAGCACGTGGCGGTGGAACTCACCGAGGACAACCATCGCCAGTTCTTCATCTCTCGTGGCTTCGCCCATGGCTTCGCCGTGCTGAGCGAGACCGCCGTGTTCCAGTACAAGTGTGATGAGTTCTATCACCCAGAGGCAGACGGTGGCATCTCTATTCTCGACGACAGCCTTGGCATCGACTGGAAGATTCCTACCGACCATGCCATCCTGAGCGAGAAGGACACCAAGCACGACTTGCTGAAGGACTTCGATACGCCATTCGACATCAATGTAAGCTTGTACGAATAATTGAACTTCCGTACAACGAAATTTGTATTAAAATCATCAGAGAAAATGAATATACTAGTGACAGGTGCCAACGGTCAGCTCGGCAATGAGATGAGAATCGTTAGCCAAAATACCACAGACCACTATATCTTCACGGATGTCAACCAGGTGGAGGGGCTTGAGACCACTTACCTCGACATCACGGATATGGATGCCATCAGAAAGATGGTGAAGGAGAATGACGTCAATGTCATCGTCAACTGTGCCGCATGGACCAATGTGGATGCTTGTGAGACCGATGAGAAATTGGCGGCGCTCGCCGAGAAACTGAACGCCGATGCCCCTGAGAACCTCGCCCAGGCGATGAAGGAGGTGAACGGATTGCTGGTTCAGATTTCCACCGACTATGTTTTCGGCAAGGAACCCTACAATGTGCCTTGCAGTCCGGAGCAGAAGGGCACGCCTACGGGCGTATATGGCACGACCAAGCTGCATGGCGAGCAGAAGATCATCGCCACGGGATGCAAGTATGTCATCATCCGCACGGCTTGGCTCTACTCTGAGTTTGGCAAGAACTTCTGCAAGACGATGCTCAACTTGACCGCCACCAAACCACAGTTGAAGGTGGTGTTCGACCAGTGTGGCACGCCTACCTACGCCCTCGACCTCGCCAATGCCATCGTCACTATATTAAATAAGGTGAAGGAAAGCCAGTCTTCTGCTGATGGCAATGCTTCTTCGGAGGGCAATGCTCCTGCTGGGGCAGATGCTGCCGAGAAATACGTGGGCGTTTATCACTTCTCGAACGAGGGCGTTTGCTCTTGGTACGACTTCACGCAGATGATAGCGAGAATCGCAGGGCACACCGAGTGTGACATCCAGCCATGCTATAGCTCCGAGTTCCCTTCGCCAGTGACTCGTCCGGCTTACTCCGTGCTCGACAAGCGCACCATCAAGGAGACTTTCGGTGTGGAAGTTCCTTACTGGATTGACTCGCTGGAGAAATGTATCGCCAATCTGAAGAAGACTTTTTAATTAGTAACAATCAAGACATTTCGAAATATGGCAAAAAGAAATATCGTTATCACAGGCGGTGCGGGCTTCATCGGCTCACACGTTGTTCGCCTCTTCGTGAACAAGTATCCTGAGTACAACATCATCAACCTCGATAAGTTGACCTACGCTGGCAACCTCGCCAACCTGAAGGACATCGAGGACAAGCCAAACTATAAATTCGTGAAGATGGATATCTGCGACTTCGATGCCTTCTATCAGTTGATGCAAGACGAGCACGTGGATGGCATCATCCATCTTGCCGCCGAGAGCCACGTGGATAGAAGCATCAAGGACCCTTTCACCTTCGCACAGACCAATGTGATGGGAACCTTGTCTCTGCTCCAGGCAGCCAAGACCTATTGGGAGAGCCTTCCTGAGGGTTACGAGGGCAAGCGATTCTACCATATCTCTACCGACGAGGTGTATGGCGCCTTGCAGATGACTCACCCAGAGGGCGTGCCAGCTCCATTCACCACCAAGGCTTCGAGCGACAAGAACCATGAGGCTTATGGCGAGGAGTTCTTCTTGGAGACCACCAAGTACAATCCTCACTCTCCATACTCAGCCTCCAAGGCTAGTTCCGACCACTTTGTGCGTGCTTTCCACGACACCTACGGAATGCCTACCATCGTGACCAACTGCTCCAACAACTATGGTCCATATCAGTTCCCAGAGAAGTTGATTCCTCTCTTCATCAACAACATCCGCCATCGCAAGCCATTGCCAGTGTACGGCAAGGGTGAGAACGTGCGCGACTGGTTGTATGTGGAGGATCACGCTCGTGCCATCGACATGATATTCCACCATGGCAAGATCGCCGAGACCTACAACATCGGTGGTTTCAACGAGTGGAAGAACATCGACATCATCAAGGTGGTAATCAAGACCGTGGATCGCTTGCTCGGCAGAAAGGAAGGCGAGGACATGGACCTCATCACCTACGTGACCGACCGCAAGGGTCACGACATGCGCTATGCCATCGACTCACGCAAGCTCCAGAAGGAACTCGGATGGGAACCTTCCCTGCAGTTTGAGGAGGGCATCGAGAAGACCGTGAAGTGGTATCTCGACAACCAGGAGTGGATGGACAACGTGACGAGCGGTGACTATCAGAAGTATTACGAGAACATGTACAAGAACAGATAATAACATTTCAATCTCAGAAAGAATCAAATAACAGTTATAACTTCAATATCAAGGATGACAAACAAAAATGCACATCATCTGCCAGCGTGGGCAGAAATCGAATATACGGCGTTATGCAAAAGCCCTTATCTGTCAACTCCATTCTTCGTGCCTAAGGAGTCGAAAGTGTTCCTTTGCAGAGAGGATGGAAGCAGAAAAGAGGCGAGAATCTTATACCTGGTCTTCAAGCCAGCTGATGCACCTGAGGACGCAGAGTGGGAAGACGACCCAGTGCCAGGTGAAATCCTAGTGTCGGTCTTGGGCGATGATGACGAGGAGGTGGAGCCAGTCAAGGCTGTCTTCCTCGACCAGGATGTAGAGGACTTCATCCAGGTGGTGGAGGAGGATGATGCTACCATCACCTTCGACATCGACTGGGACTATGGTGAGGTGAAAGTGGAGAAGTCGGAGAAGACTCGTGACGGATTCGTCTGCAAGAAGGAGGACTTCGGCGACGAGGGACTGCTTGTCACCTTGACTCCTGATGAGGGCGCACCTTTCACGATGCGCTTGCAGATTCCATACCTGGGCTTCTCGCTCTACGACAAGGATGGCAAGAAGGTGCACGGAGATGTGGTCGTGCCTCACGACAAGGTGAACGACTATAGTTATGACTTCGTGGGCGATGACAACAACGACCGCTTCTCGCTCCACTTGGACAATGACAAGCTCATCTATACTTGTGTACTCCGTCCTCACGAGGCGAAACTCGTGGTACGTGACCAAAGACAGAAGATGGCGATCGTGGATGAATTGCCATCAGAGGGCAAGTTGACCGACTTGATGATGAATGCCCACGAGATTCTTGTGAAGAACAAGAACTATCGCTGGCGTGTCACCCTGAGCGGCACTTCTCTGGAGTCGGAGAGCGAAAGCGAGTTTGAGCTGGAGCCTACTGCCTTGGGCAACTATGCTTACGAGCAGTTCCAGAAGGCAGCTGGAAATATCGACGAACTGGGCGGTCATCTGATAGCCTTGGAACAGAAGTATGCTTTCCAGTGGTTCTGGTTGAAAGAGGAGGATTGGCGCCACGACGATGCCATGTTCGATATGTTCATGAAGCAGTTGGTGGCATTCTCTTATGTCAGTCAGAAGCCTATCCAGGGCGACCAGTTGCAGGCACGCAACAACAAGCGCAAGATACGCCGTTGTGCCAAGATGATTTTGGCGCATCAGGCTGGAGAGCAGAGTCTCTGGGATGAGGATGAGGAGGCACGCAAGGAAATCCTCTATCTCTTCAGTACATTCCACAAGGAATTTACGGAGGCATTGGAAAATTAAACATTAAACATTATTAATAAACGCCTAGTATAGGGGTGAATTCGGATTTTTTTCCCTAATTTTGCACCTTGGTAAATTATGTATTGTAAAATCTGAAGAAAATATACAATAAAAATAATGAAGAAGAAAATTCAGTTCAGTCTCGTCTATCGAGACATGTGGCAGAGTTCTGGTAAGTTCCAGCCACGTAAAGACCAGTTGGCTAAGATAGCCCCAGTAATCATCGAGATGGGTTGCTTTAGCCGTGTAGAGACCAATGGTGGTGCCTTCGAGCAGGTAAACCTCTTGGCAGGTGAGAACCCTAACGAGGCTGTTCGCGCATTCTGCAAGCCTTTCAATGAGGCTGGTATCAAAACCCACATGCTCGACCGTGGTCTGAACGCTCTTCGTATGTATCCTGTGCCAGACGATGTACGTGCCCTCATGTACAAGGTGAAGGCTAAGCAGGGTACCAACATCACCCGTATCTTCGATGGTTTGAACGATGTGCGCAACATCATTCCTTCTATCAAGTGGGCTAAGGAAGGTGGCATGACTCCTCAGTGTGCGCTCTGTATCACCAATTCTCCTGTACATACACTCGAATACTATATGAACATTGCCGACCAGCTCATCGCTGCTGGTGCAGAGGAAATCTGCTTGAAGGATATGGCTGGTATCGGTCAGCCTGCATTCCTCGGCAAGCTCACCAAGATGATCAAGGACAAGTATCCTGAGATTATCATCCAGTATCATGGTCACTCAGGTCCTGGTCTCTCCATGGCTTCCATCCTTGAGGTTTGCAACAATGGTGCCGACATCATCGATACAGCTATCGAGCCATTGTCTTGGGGTAAGGTTCACCCAGACATCATCTCTGTCATCAGCATGTTGAAGAACGAGGGCTTCGAGGTGCCTGAGATCAACATGAGCGCTTACATGAAGGCTCGTGCCATGACCCAGGAGTTCATCGACGAGTGGCTCGGTTACTTCATCAACCCAGGCAACAAGATCATGAGCTCTCTCTTGCTCGGTTGCGGTCTTCCTGGTGGTATGATGGGCTCTATGATGGCAGACCTCGGTGGTATGCGTCAGACTATCAACAACATCCGCAAGAAGAAGGGTGAGGAGGAATTGTCTATGGACGACCTCTTGATCAAGCTCTTCGACGAGGTAGAGTATGTTTGGCCACGTGTAGGTTATCCTCCATTGGTAACTCCATTCAGCCAGTACGTGAAGAACATCTCATTGATGAACCTCCTCACCATGGAGCAGGGCAAGGGTCGCTTCGTGATGATGGACGACTCTATGTGGGGTATGATTCTCGGTAAGAGTGGTAAGATTCCTGGCACTATCGACCCAGAGTTGGTAGAGCTGGCTAAGAAGCAGGGCAGAGAGTTCACCGACGTTGACGCTCACACATTGCTCACCAACGCCCTCGATGACTTCAAGAAGGAGATGGACGAGAACGGTTGGGACTACGGTCAGGACGATGAGGAGCTCTTCGAACTCGCCATGCACCCAGAGCAGTATCGCAACTATAAGAGCGGTCAGGCTAAGAAGAACTTCTTGGCAGACCTCCAGAAGGCTAAGGACGCTAAGCTCGGCAGCACTTTGACTCCAGCTCAGCTCGCTGAGTTCAAGCACGCCAAGGCTGATGCTATCGTAGCACCAGTGGCAGGTCAGATCTTCTGGGAGTTCCAGGGCGAAGGCGAGTGCGCACCAGCCGTAGAGCCATTCATCGGCAAGGAGTACAAGGAAGGCGACGCATTCTGCTACATCCTCGCTCCATGGGGTGAGTTTGAGACAGTGCCAGCCGCTCTTGGTGGTAAGCTCGTGGAAATCAATGCTAAGCAGGGCAGCAAGATCCGCAAGGGCGATGTCATCGCTTACATTGAGCGCGAGAATAAAGAATAAATGATAAATAATAATGTATAAATAGGCATGCGCCCAATATACAGTATTTATAATTTATGAATTATAATTTATTAATTGACAAGTATTATCCAGAGGACAATGAGCTTCGTCATATCCTCATCAACCATAGCCAATCTGTAGCGCGAAAAGCGCTACAGATTGTTTCGTCTCATCCTGAATTGCACCTCGATGCCCTGTTCGTAGAGGAAGCAGCCATGCTTCACGACCTGGGAATCTTCCGCACGGATGCCCCTGGCATACAGTGTTTCGGCTCGGAGCCTTACATCTGTCATGGACGATTGGGAGCGGAAATCTTGCGCAAGGAGGGCTATGAGCGACATGCTCGTGTATGCGAGCGACATACGGGTGCCGGAATCACTTGCAAGGAAATCATCGCACAGGGATTGCCGTTGCCTCACCAAGACTTTCTGCCAGAAACAATGGAGGAGAAAGTCATCTGCTATGCTGATAAATTCTTCAGCAAGACGCACCTCGACCGAGAAAAATCCATCGAGAAAGCCGAGAAAAGCTTGGCTAAGTTTGGAGAGGATGGGGTGATGCGCTTCCGAGAGTGGGAGCGGATGTTTGAATAACGAATGATTCTGTCATTTGATTGATCATTAGAATCCTATTTTTGAATGAGAAAACAATCGATTATAGTACTTCTGCTGTTTGCCTTCATCTGTATGATGGCAAGCCCTAACTTGTTGCTTGCCAAAAAGAAGAAAAAGGACAAGAGGGCAGATGCAGCCTTGGCGGTGGGCGACTCCATACTCGTGGATTCGCTTGGCAATGTCATCGGTGATTCCCTGGGAAATGCCGAGGCGGACACTGCGTCCATGGACTCCCTGCAGAAGGCTATTTGGAAACATAATAAGGTGGTGGATGATAGTATCCGCCTCGATAGCTTAAACCGCAAGAAGTCGGGAGGCGTGGATGCTCCTGTCGATTATACGGCAGAAGACTCCCTCGTCTATGACGCTCCCAACAAGGTGGCGCATCTCTATGGCAACTCCAACGTGAAATACACCAACATGGACCTCACGAGCGACAAGATTGCTATGGACATCGACAAGAGTACGGTGAAAGCTACTGGTACTGCCGACTCTACCGCCGACAAGGGCGTGAAGGGAAGACCTGTCTTCAAGATGGGCTCGGACACCTATGATACCGATACCATCGCCTTCAACTTCAAGAGCAAGAAAGCCCTTATTAATAATGTTTATACCGAACAGCAAGATGGATTCTTGACGGGTGCTCGCTCCAAGCGTGACTCTTCGGGTGTCATCTATTTGCAGCATGGTCGATACACCACGTGTGATGACCCACATCCAGACTTCTACATCTCCTTGTCTCGTGCCAAGGTGCGCCCTGGCAAGGACGTGGTGTTTGGTCCGGCTTATCTCGTGGTCTGCGATGTGCCGATGCCGTTGGCTATTCCATACGGTTTCTTCCCATTCACCAAGAGTTATTCCAGCGGTTTTATCATGCCTACCTATGGCGATGAGAGCGACCGTGGTTTCTATCTCCGTGATGGTGGTTATTACTTCGCCATCAGCGACAAGTGGGACTTGAAACTCCTGGGCGAGATCTACACCAAGGGCTCTTGGGGAATATCTGCTGCCAGCAACTATCGCAAGCGTTATAAGTATTCGGGCAGTTTCTTCTTCAGCTATCAAGATACGAAGACGGGCGACAAGGGAATGCCTGACTTTGCGGAGCAGGAGAGTTTCAAGATTCAGTGGAGTCACCGACAAGACTCCAAGGCAAGTCCTTTCAGTTCGTTGTCGGCAAGCGTCAACTTCGCCTCTACGAGTTATGAGCGCAACAATCTGAACTCGCTCTACAATCCGCAGACCTTGACGCAGAGTACACGTACTTCTTCCGTCAACTGGAGCACTGGCTTCTCTAGCATCGGCATGACGCTGAGTGCCACGATGAACCTCTCCCAGAACATGCGAGATTCTACCATCTCCATGACGTTGCCGGACTTGAATATCTCCATCGCCCGATTCTATCCTTTCCGTAGAAAGAAGATGGTGGGAGACGAGAGATGGTACGAGAAGATTGCGATGAGCTATACGGGTCACATCAGCAACTCCATCAACACGAAGGAAGACAAGTTGATGCATAGCAATCTCATCAAGGATTGGCGCAATGCTTGGCAACATCAGATTCCTATCAGTGGTTCGTTCACCCTCTTCAAGTACATCAATGTGAACCCAAGCTTCAACTTCACCGACCGTATGTACACCAACAAGGTGACGAAGTCGTGGGATGAACAGAAGCAAGTGGAGGTGTGCGATACCACATACGGCTTCCACAATGTCTATAACTGGAACTTCAGTGTGGGCTTGTCCACCAAGTTGTATGGCTTCTGGGTGCCAAGCCGCAAGATATTCGGCGACAAGATACAAGCCATCCGTCATGTGATTACCCCAACCGTCAGCTTCAGCTATGCGCCAGACTTCGGTGCTACTCGCTATGGCTATTGGGACACTTATCAGAAGACCGATGCCGATGGCAATGTCTCGCTCGTTAGCTATTCGCCATACCAAGGTTCGCTCTATGGCGTGCCTGGCAAGGGAAAGACGGGAAGTCTCTCGTTCTCCTTGGGCAACAACTTGGAGATGAAGGTCAAGAGCGACAAGGACTCCACGGGATTCAAGAAAATCAGCTTGATTGATGCGTTCGACATCAATATGAGTTACAATATGGCAGCCAAGGTTCGTCCTTGGAGTGACATGAACATCAACTTGCGCTTGAAGTGGTGGAAGAACTACACGTTCAATATGAATGCCGTCTTCGCCACTTACGCCTATGAGATGGATGACCAGGGCAACGTCTATGTGGGCAACCACACGGAGTGGGGCAAGGGTCGTTTCGGACGATTCCAGGGAATGTCGCAAAACCTCTCGTTCACTTTGACCCCAGAGAAGTTGGCTAAGCTTTTCGGAGGAGGCAAGAGCGATAGCGATGACAAGAACAACAATCGCAATCAAGATGACGATGAGGGCATGGACACCGACATCGAGAGCAATGTCGATGATACAATGGAGAAAGGAAAGAACGGTGCCAAGAAGAAGGGTGGCAAGGCTAAGACCGACTCGGATGGCTATATGGCTTTCAAGATGCCTTGGTCGTTGACCTTCGGATATGGTATCACGATGCGTGAGGACACACGCCGTGAGAAGTTCAATGAGAAGTCCATGCGTTACCCATACAAGTTTACACAGACGCTCAATATGAGTGGTAACGTGCGAATCAGTGACGGATGGAACATCAGTTTCTCTTCTGGTTACGACTTCGACAACCACAAGATGAGTATGACCACGGCAAGCTTGCAGCGTGACTTGCACTGTTTCAACATGAGTTGCTCGGTGGTGCTCGCTCCTTATACAAGCTATAACTTCACCTTCCGTTGTAACGCCTCTACGCTGACGGATGCGTTGAAGTACGACAAGCGAAGCGGTTATTCCAATGCCGTGCAGTGGTACTAAGAGAAAAAAATGCCGTTTATTTTGTATTGTCTTCGATTTGCTGTAACTTTGCAAACATGTTTATAGTAGTAGCTTTTATATTCATGGGAATCTTTGTGGGATACGGATTCCGAAAGAACAAGACAGAATGGCTGTCGAAAGTCATCAACCTTTGGGTTTGGATACTCCTATTCTTGATGGGCATCGAGGTGGGAGGCAACGAACATATCATGCAGGCACTCCCTACTTTGGGAGTCGAGGCACTGGTGGTTTCGGTACTGACAATCCTGGGAAGTTGTGTAGGAGCATGGATGCTCTGGAAATATATCGGTAGGAAAGGAGGGGCTACCAGATGAAAGGGAGTTTGATCGTAGTGGGATTCTTCGTCTTGGGAGTTTGCCTGGGACGACTGGACTTGGTGCCGGCTCTCTTGGTGGATAGCAGAGTTACTTTCGCCGCCCTATGCTGCTTGCTCTTCTGTGTGGGAATGAGCATCGGCAGCAATGACAATATCGTGAGCGAGTTCCGATCGCTGAATCCACGATTGGCACTGTTGCCCGTGGCGACGATATTGGGCAGCTTTGCTGGTAGTCTTGTGGCATGGCTCTTCTTGCAATACCGAGGCGTCACCGACTGTATGGCGGTGGGAAGCGGCTTTGCCTATTATTCCATATCCAGTATCTTCATTACCCAATATCGTGGGGCGGAACTGGGGACGGTGGCTCTCCTGGCGAATATCTATCGGGAGATACTCACCCTCTTGATTGCTCCCTTGTTGGCAAAGGTGTTTGGACCGTTGGCTCCCATCTCTTCGGGGGGTGCCACGACCATGGACACTACGTTGCCTATCATCTCGCAAACTTGTGGGCAACAATATGTGGTGGTATCGCTCTTCCATGGTTTTGTGGTCGATTTCTCCGTGCCATTCCTCGTCACGATGTGGTGTATGTTGTAGAAAATAGTAGTGGAAAAGGCTTTTGCAACTCGGTTGCAGAAGCCTTTTTGTAATTTTGCACCCGAAAGGAGAAGTGGCGGACTGACCGCTAGGAAAAGAGATATAAAAGAATGTGTAACAAAAAGTATCATATCATGGAAGAAATGAAAAAGAAAATCATCCTCATCGCTGTGACGGCAGTCTTGCTGGTCGGTGCGATTTGGGTGGAGAAGAATTGCAACCTTGCCACTTGGCAGTTGCTGATCGTTTATCTTATACCTTATTTAATAATAGGGCATGAGACCTTGATGGAGGCTGCCGAGGGCATCGCCCATGGCGAAGTGTTTGATGAGGACTTCTTGATGGCAATCGCCACCATCGGTGCTCTCTGCATCGGATTCTTTCCCGATTCGGAGACGGAGTTTCCTGAGGCTGTGTTTGTGATGCTCTTCTTCCAAGTAGGCGAACTCTTTGAGGGATATGCCGAGGGAAAGAGTCGTGACAGCATCTCTCACTTGATGGATATTCGTCCGGATGTGGCGAATGTGGAGAGAAATAAGGAGGTGACCGTGGTTTCTCCTGAAGAGGTGAAGGTGGGCGAGGTCATTGTGGTAAGACCCGGCGAGAAAGTTCCTTTGGACGGCATCGTCATCGAGGGAAGTTCGGCACTGAACACCTTGGCATTGACAGGTGAGAGCGTGCCACGTGACTTGAACGAGGGCGATGAGGTCATATCGGGATGTGTCAACTTGACTGGCGTCATTCGTGTTCGCACCACCAAGAACTTTGGCGAGAGCACGGTCTCCAAGATTATCTCCTTGGTGGAGAATGCTAACGAGACCAAGTCGAAGAGCGAGGCTTTCATCACTCGTTTTGCTCGTGTCTATACCCCTATCGTGGTCTTTGCGGCATTGGCTTTGGCGGTCATCCCACCTTTGTTGGGGGCTTGTGGCATCGGGGCTTCGTTCTTGGGTGACGGCAGTTTCATCGACAATTTCCCATTGTGGCTCAACCGTGCCTTGGTTTTCTTGGTGGTATCTTGTCCGTGTGCCTTGGTTATCAGCGTTCCGCTCACCTTCTTCGGTGGCATCGGTGGAGCATCTCGCCAGGGCATCCTTGTCAAGGGAAGCAACTATATGGATGCACTTGCCAAGGTGAAGACGGTGGTGTTCGACAAGACGGGCACGCTGACCCATGGCGAGTTTGCCGTGGAGGCTGTTCATGCTAGCGATGATTCGACGGCATCAACTTCAGAGAAGAAAGAGATGGAATCCCATGTGGGTGAGTATTCCGACAAGGAGAAAATCCTCTTGCATCTTGCCGCTCATGCCGAGCACTTCACGACTCATCCGATAGGTGCCGCCCTTCGTGCCGCCTTCCCAGAGGAGGCAACTGATGGTTGTGAGGTAACTGATGTGGAGGAAATTGCTGGTCACGGCATCCGTGCCAAGGTGGGCGGAAAGGTGGTCTGCGTGGGCAATAAGAAGATGATGGAATCCATCGGAGCCAAGTGGCATGATTGTCATAAGGTCGGTACGATTATCCATGTCGCCATTGATGGTAAGTATGCCGGACATATCGTGGTCAACGACCGTGTGAAGGAAGGGAGTGCTGAGGCGATTGCCGAACTGAAACAACTGGGCGTGGAGAAGACCGTGATGCTGACGGGTGACCGCCGTGAGGTGGGCGAGGATGTGGCTCGCCGACTAGGACTGGATGAGTGTCGCACCGAACTGTTGCCTACCGACAAGGTGGCTGAGTTGGAGAAACTCCTGCATGAAACTTCGCAGGCGGGTGCCTCTGACCAGACTTTGGCATACGTGGGTGATGGCATCAACGATGCTCCGGTGTTGAAACGAGCCGATGTGGGCATTGCCATGGGAGGTTTGGGCAGTGATGCCGCCATCGAGGCAGCCGATGTCGTCTTGATGGATGACGAACCGAGAAAGATTGCCCTTGCCGTCAAGATCGCTCGCCGCACGATTCGTATCGCTCACGAGAACGTATCGTTTGCCATTGGTGTCAAGGTGGCTGTGCTATTGCTGGCTACCATTGGCTTGGGAACGATGTGGATGGCAGTCTTTGCCGATGTCGGTGTCACGGTATTGGCTGTGCTTAACGCTATGAGGGCATTGAAGGTCAAATGACGAAACCATAGGAAACGTAACATATAGATATGCAAAAAGGGCAAGTTCTTTTCCAAGAAACTTGCCCTTTCCTATATTAAAATCTCTCTCTGAATATAAAGATCACTTTGATTGATAACTTGCTTTAGCACAAGCGATGGTTCATATCTGCAACTTCTGGGATAGAACTTACTACGTGCTTCAAGAACATACCCATGCACAATACCATACCTGAAAACATCACTGCTGTAAAAGCTAAAGTAAAAATAGTCATCATTTTTATCCTTTTTAATATTAATACTGTTATTTCAATCTTTTCGACTGCAAAGTTAACACTTTTTTATCGAATACGTGCAGAGTATGCAAAGAAATATAAATGAAACAAGTATTTTTTGATATGTATCAATCGACAACATTTGTTCCGAAAAACACCACATTTTAAGTGATTTGGTCTATTATCTTTCATCTTTGTATCATCGCCCTTTTGTGAGTTTTCATTCTAAAAAAGAAAGAGGGAAATCTGTTACGGATTGTAAGTTGAAGCGAACTTGCAAGATGAGTCTCTTGATGACGGGAAGAAAAGAAAAAGGCTCACGATGCTAGACTTCTTGTCCATGCGTCGTGAGCCTTCTTTTTGGGGGCTGCGAAGGTGAAACCCTAGCTCTTCTCCATGATCTTTAGAAGGTCGCTTTCTTCACCCACAATCCAAAGGATGTCGCCCTTTTGGAATTGGTATGAAGGAGAGACTTTGGTGAGGTTCTCCTGACCTTCCTCCAGTCCGACCACCATACAGTTGTACTTGTCACGGATGCCGCTCTCGATGAGCGATTTTCCGCAGAACTCACTCTTGCTGCTGATGATGAGCTGGCGCAATTTCATCTCTCGTTTCTCTATCTCCAAGTCTTCTGGATAGATGTCTTGGGCGATGGAGGTGGCAAACTTCTGTAGTTGCTCATCGTTGCCGATGACCTGCAACTTGTCGCCGGGGAAGATGATGGTCTCGCCATTCGGGATGTTCAGCCTTTGCGAACCTCGCATGATGCTGCTCATGTCGATTCCGAATCGTTGGCGAAGGTGTAATTGCTGTAGCGACTTTCCACCCCAAGTGGAATCTACGGGTACCTCAAACTCACTGATGTGGATGTCTCGGTCGAGCAAGTGCCCCTCGTAAAGGGGTTTTTTCTCTCCGTTCACCTGAGCCATGATGTCACGGGAACGGAGATTGTGGATGAAGACACGCTCCATCTTGATGCTTCGCTTCTTGGTCCATCTGGATGCAATCATCAGAGATACCACCACCACGCCGATGATAATCATGAGGGCATTGGTGAATCGGGTGAGATAGTTGCAGATATAGAAGATGAAGCCTAGGGCAATGACGAATCTCACGAAGATGGTGAAAAGCAGAGGGATGCGGTTGATGCTACTCTCCACCCAAAGGCGCTTCCACTCATTGCTGTGGTTCTTCTTCATCACGATGGCACGTAGGAATGGGGCGATGATGATGATGGTCAGGAGACCGGTGATGGCATTGGCGTACCAGTGCAATCGCCAGCCAGGGAAGAGGCTTCGCATGAATGGCAGGACAAATGTGAACATCAGGGTGATGACGGCTGCCGAGAGGATGGAGTATGCCACTGTATTGATGGTCATCTGCTTGAGTAGAGACTTCCACTTGCTCTGTTGGGTAGTGGATGGATGGCTCATGGCAAAGTGGTTGAGTACGTTGATGAGCTTGTCGGGCAGATGCTTCTCCATCACGAGATAGGTAGGGGTGGCGAGGCGAATCATGTAAGGGGTGAGGAAGGTGGTGATGACGGACACGGCAACGACCACAGGATAGAGGAAGTTGCTGATGACACCTAGTGACAGTCCCAATGAGGCGATGATGAATGAGAATTCACCAATCTGTGACATGGAGAATCCACAGCGCATCGCCGACTTCAATGACTCGCCGCCCAACATGAATCCCAGGGTGCCCAATATCGCCTGACCTACCAGGATGGTGCATACCAAGGCGAGGATAGGCAGGGCGTATTCCACCAATATCTTAGGATCGACCAACATGCCGACGGAAACGAAGAAGATGGCTCCGAAGAGGTTCTTCACGGGTTCTACCAACTTGATGATTTTCTCCGCCTCGACGGTCTCCGCCAAGATGCTACCCATGACGAAAGCTCCGAAGGCGCTGGAGAATCCCACCTTGGTGGAGAGTACCGCCATGCCGCAGCACAAGCCCAATGCCACGATAAGCAAGGTCTCATTGTTGACCAGCTTGCGTACCGAACGCAAGAACCAAGGGATGGCGAAGATGCCCACGATAAACCAAAGGACGAGGAAGAAACCTATCTTGACGATGGAGCCTAACATCTGTTCGCCGTCGGGATTGCTGCCCCCAGCTATCGCCGAGAGCATCACCATCATCACGATGGCAAGGATGTCTTCCAGTATCAGCACGCTCATCACCATGCCGGCGAATTTCTGCTGCCGCAGTCCCATGTCGTCGAATGCCTTATATATAATAGTGGTGGAACTCATGGCGAGCATACCTCCGAGGAAGATGCAGTCCATCTTGCTCCATCCGAACCCATGTCCCACGCTGATGCCGAGCATCATCATCGAGAAGACGATGACTACCGTGGCGATGATGGGCGAGGCACCCATCTTGACGATCTTCTTGAATGAGAAGTCGAGACCCAGGGAGAACAAGGTGAAGATAACACCGATGTCAGCCCACGTCTTGATGTCGCTCTCGTCGATGACCGACATGGTGTAAGGCATATGAGGAGAAACGAGAAAACCTGCCACGATATAGCCGAGCACAAGGGGTTGCTTGAGTTTCTTGAAGATGATGGTGACGATGCCTGCCACCATCAGAATCAAGGCGAGGTCTTTTACGAGATATGGTATTTCATTCATTGATAATTAAGAATTTATAATTAATAATTAAGAATGAGGCTTTTCAGCCATAAAAAAATAAGAATTAATAATTAAAGTGGATATATGCTTTATAGAAGCCCATAAGCCAACTCTTAATTATTAATTCTTAATTATTTAATTGAGTTTAGTCGTTGTATTCGGCTGTGATCTCTGCAATCTTCACAATGGTCTGAACGGCTTTCTCCATCACCTGGATGCTGACAAACTCGTGAGGACCATGGAAGTTGACACCGCCGGCGAAGATGTTAGGACAAGGAAGCCCCTTGAAACTGAGCTGTGCGCCATCGGTACCGCCACGGATAGGTTCTACACGAGGAGGAACGCCGCTCTCTTGCATCGCTCTGAGCACAATGTCGATGACGTGCATGTTAGGGTCTATCTTCTCCTTCATGTTGTAGTACTGGTCGTAAATCTCAGCTTCGCAAGTGCCCTCGCCATATTTCTCGTTGATTTTCTTGACGCAATCAGCGATGAATGCCTTGCGGTCCTCAAACTTGTCACGGTCATGGTCACGGATGATGTAAGCCAACTTGGCTTCCTCGCAGTGGCTCTCGATGCCGAGCAGGTGATAGAAGCCCTGGTAGCCCTCGGTAGTCTCAGGCAAGTCGGTCTCCGGAATCATGTTTTGGAACTCAACGGCGAGTCGGCTGGCATTGATCATCTTGCCCTTGGCATAACCCGTGTGGACACTGACACCCTTGATGTGAATCTTGGCAGCTGCGGCATTGAAGTTCTCATACTCCAGGTCGCCCAGGTCGCCGCCGTCCATGGTGTAAGCCCAATCGCAGGCAAACTTCTCGACATCGAAGTGATGGGCGCCCATTCCGATTTCCTCGTCAGGGTTGAAGCCTACTCTGATGTCACCATGCTTGATTTCATCGTGGTCACGGAGGTAGCACATAGCCTGTACGATTTCGGCGATGCCCGCCTTGTCGTCGGCACCAAGAAGAGTCGTGCCGTCGGTGACGATGATGTCCTCGCCCTTGTGGACTTTGAGTTCTGGAAATTTATCGACTCTAGAGAAGATGCCAGGGCTCAGTTCGATGTCGTTGCCATCATAGTTCTTGATGATACGAGCCTTGATGTCCTTTCCGCTAGCGTCGGGACTGGTGTCCATGTGGGAGATAAATCCGATGGTAGGTGTCTTTTTCTTGGTATTGCCCTTGAGAGTGGCGTAGATGTAGCCCATGTCGTCCATCTCTACGTCGCAGAGGCCTTCCTCCTCCAATTCATGTTTTAGATACTTGGCGAACTCCAGTTGTTTCGCCGTACTAGGCACACTGTCGGAGTCCTCGCTCGACTGTGTGTCAAACTTTGTGTAGTTTATAAAACGTTCTGCTAAGTCCATGTTCTTAATTAAATAATGTATAGATATTCCCCATGATGGGAGATATTGGTGACTCCGCTGGGACTCAAACCCAGGACCTTCAGAACCGGAATCTGACGCTCTATTCAACTAAGCTACGGAGCCATGGTAAAGATAATACGTTTGCAAAATTAATGCTTTTATTTGAAATAACCAAATATTTGTGTCTGTTTTCAGTGAAAAAGTTACAAACTGCCGTTGGAGGAAGAAAGGTAATCCATAAGTTTCTTGCGAAAATCCCTAAAATATATGCAATTAGATAGTAAAATATTAAAAATGCTAACATTTTGCAAAATAAATAGGAGAAAATGCTTGCAGATTAATAATTATTTTGTACCTTTGCACCGTCAGAAAGAAGATACCGTTGTTACTAACGTGGCTTTTGACAGCAAAATCGAATAAAAACAAAAGAAATAGAATCATATGAGTAATGTAATAAAACCTATCGACTACAAGGCGGTGCTCGACATGCGCCAAACGGAGATGGGTATCAAGTTGATCAAGGAGTTCTTCCAGGCTAACCTCTCTACAGAACTTCGCCTTCGTCGTGTCACTGCCCCTCTTTTCGTTTTGAAAGGCTTGGGTATCAACGATGATTTGAATGGTGTGGAGCGCCCAGTGACATTCCCTATCAAGGACTTGGGGGATGCCAAGGCAGAGGTCGTTCACTCTTTGGCTAAATGGAAGAGATTGACTTTGGCTGAGTATCATATCGAACCAGGTTATGGTGTCTATACCGATATGAATGCCATTCGTGCCGATGAGGAACTGGACAACTTGCATTCACTTTATGTCGATCAGTGGGATTGGGAGGCTGTTATCGAGAAAAAGGATCGTACGATAGCTTTCTTGGAAAATGTGGTTCGTCGTATCTATGCTGCTATCCGCCGTACGGAATATCTCACTTGTGAGCACTATCCAGAGCTCAAACCTTTCTTGCCAGAGCAGATTCACTTCGTACATGCCCAGGATTTGCTGGATATGTATCCTGATAAGACTCCTAAGGAGCGTGAGGATGCAATTTGCAAGAAGTATGGTGCCGTATTCGTAGAGGGTATTGGAGGAAAGTTGAGCGATGGAAAGAAGCACGATGGTCGTGCTCCTGACTATGATGACTGGAGTACCGTTGCAGAGAATGGAAAGGTGGGTCTCAATGGCGATATCTTGATTTGGTATCCTGTGTTGGGACGTAGCTTTGAGTTGAGCTCTATGGGTATCCGTGTGGATAAAGAGAGCTTGCTTCGCCAGTTGGAGATTGAGGGCAAGGAAGATCGCGAGAAATTGTACTTCCACCAGCAACTCTTGAACGACAAATTGCCTTTGAGTATTGGTGGCGGTATCGGGCAGAGTCGTCTTTGCATGGTATTGTTGCACAAGGCTCACATCGGTGAAATACAAGCGAGCATCTGGCCTGAGGAAATGCGCAAGGAATGCGCTGAAAATGGCATGATGCTCATCTAAAATATTTTTTTGGGAAGATTATTTTCGTGTGTAATGGGTATTTTTATGCCATTACAAGTTGGAACTCCTGTACTAGTTTTTCTAGTGCGGGAGTTTTTTCTTTTAAGTCATCGAAGATTTCCTTCTTCGACTTGATGACCTTGATCTCGCTTTGTTCCGCCAGACGGTAGTTGATGGTCAAGGCATTGTTGTTCAGTCCTCTTACAAGGGTAGTGCGGATGCGGTTCTTGATTTTGCTGACATCCTCCATCAGAATAGGATTGTCGATGACCACCTCGATGTTAGGGAACTCGGTGATGGTAGGGGTGAGCATCTTGAGACGTTGCGACATACCATACATCTCGGTGATGTGCTCCATTCTGATGCACATGCTGATCCATTGACCACGCAACTGCTCGTTGTTGAAAGGCGTTTGACTGCCATCGGTGCTCGCTGTTGTGTCGGGAGTATCTGTCATGGCATTGACGTTCTTGTAAGACGCTTCTTGGCTCTTCTCCAAGTTCTTGAAGGTCATGCCAATATTACCCAACTTGATACTCTTGCTGAGGATAGCCTTGCCTTTGGCGGCTGGGGCTTCTTGAGCCGTTTTGTTGTCGCTAGAGACAACAGAGGATTGGGCAGCAGGAATGGCTTCCACCTTCTTGCTGCCTTCTTGCGCCGCACCTGCACCCTGAGCAACAGGCTTAAGCGGAGCAATCAGTTTCTGAAACAGGGATTTTAATCTATGGGGCGTACGCCCCGCACTAGGCACGTCTTTGTCTTCTGGTTGGGTAATCTGGCCCACTTGGATGAGTGTCAGTTCCACCAACAGTCGTTTGTTGGAGCTCTGTCGGTATTGCACATCACAATCGTTCATGATTTTGAGTGCCTTATATAAAAAAGGTGTAGGAGCAGCTTGTGCTTGTGCCTGATATTTGGCTTTCTGCTCGTCGCTGGTTTCCAAGAGAGGCAAGGTCTGTGGGTCTTTTGCCATCATGACATTACGAACATGCTGGGCAAGACCTTGGATGAGGATGCCACCGTCGAAACCTTTGTTGATGATGTTGTTGAGGAGTACCATCATCTCGCTCACCTTGTTGGCGAGAGCTAAATCGACAAACTTGAAATAGTTGTCGCTGTCGAGCACATTGAGGTCTTCGATGACTTTCTTGTAGGTGATGTCGCCTTGGCAGAAGCTGGCAGCCTGGTCGAAGATGGAGAGTGCATCACGCATACCGCCATCTGCCTTTTCGGCGATGACAGCCAATGCTTGCTCTTCATATTTGATACCTTCTTTCTCAGCTACCATGGCAAGGTGCTTGATGGTGTTTGGCACCGTCATGCGCTCGAAGTCATAAATCTGACAACGGCTGAGGATGGTTGGCAGAATCTTGTGCTTCTCGGTAGTGGCGAGGATGAAGATGACATGCGAAGGTGGCTCCTCCAATGTCTTCAGAAAGGCATTGAAGGCAGCGGAACTGAGCATGTGGACCTCGTCGATGATAAACACCTTGTACTTGCCTACCTGAGGAGGTATGCGGGTCTGTTCCATGAGGGCCTTGATTTGCTCGACGCCATTGTTGCTGGCGGCATCCAACTCAAAGATGTTGAAGGAACGCTGCTCATTGAACGCCTTGCAACTTTCACACTCGTTGCAAGCCTCACCGTCTTCACGGGGATGCTCGCAGTTGATGGTCTTGGCGAAAATACGGGCACAGGTTGTCTTGCCCACACCACGTGGACCACAGAAAAGGTAGGCGTGAGCGAGCTTTCCGCTCTTCACGGCATTCTTCAAAGTCGTGGTCAAAGCACTCTGTCCTACTACGGAGTCGAAGCTCATCGGACGGTACTTTCTTGCAGAAACAATGTATTCTTCCATTATTTTTTCTTAAATGATGATGCAAAGATAACAAAAAAATATTATCTTTGCAAAAAAATAAGGAAATAAATGAGTAAACAATTAGGCGTAATCTGGAGTTATCTCTCTCATTATAAGTATCTTATAGTGATAATTGTGGGAGTTTTGGTGGTAGGTGTAATTGACGACAATAGCATCTGTCAGCACGTGAAATACCAAATTCAGATCAGCAACTTGCGTTCTGAGATAAAAAAATACACGGCGAGATACACCGAGGATTCCAAGGTGTTGAGAGAGATGCGCATGGGTACCAGGACTTATGAGAAGATAGCAAGAGAACGCTATTTCATGAAAGCCGATGATGAGGATATCTTTGTGCTGAGTACAGATTTGCCTAAAAATAATGATGAAGAGATAGAAAATGAAACAGTTGAGTAAAGTACAGAGTGCTATTTTCTTGTTGGGCGGTGTGCTGATGGTTGTCGGCGCAGGTTGCTTTGCATTTGGTTTCATCCATCCACAGATGTTGCTTTATACCTGCTGGGTGTTCTTGTTGGGTACGGTATTGTTTAGTGTGATGCAGTCCATCCAACTCTATGAGGGAAAGTCCATGGTCATCCATCGCTTGAAGCGTATTCAGGCGGTAGCTGACATCTGTTTTGTGTTGTCGGGCATCTCGATGATCGATACGGTATATGCTTTCGCTCGTCATTGGTTCTCCAATTATGAGACCTACATTACCTATTTTTATAATAAGTGGGTTTTGCTGCTTCTCATCGCAGCCTTGTTGGAGCTATATACTACACATCGCATTTCAGCAGAGTTGAAGAAGGAAATTGCCAAAAAATACTAAATAGTTGCAATATTCAATTAAATAGCATAAATTTTTTTCCGTACTTCAATATAAGGTTGTACTTTTGTTACCCGAAATACAGAAAGCTTATGAATAAAATACTTTATGCGTTCATCACCTTGTTGGCAATGACCTCATGTGCCAATAGCTATAACGTCCAAGGAACTTCCAACGTGAGTACTTTGGATGGGCGTATGCTATACCTGAAAACCTTAAAAGGAAACGAATTCAAAAATATAGATTCGTGTGACGTTGTCCATGGACAGTTCCATTTCTGTGGCAACTTGGATTCCGTGAAGATGGCAAATATTTTTATGGATGATGCTCAGGTGCTCCCTTTGGTGCTGGAAAGTGGCGATATCACTGTTAAGCTCGATGATACACAGCGTATCGTTAGTGGTACGCCTCTCAATGATAAGTTGTTTGCTTTCTTGAAGAAATACCAACAGCTGCAAAACCAGCAGATGGAATTGGTACATAAGCATGACCAAGCTATCATGGATGGTAGCGACATGAATGTGGTGGTGCAGAAGTTGAATGAGGAAGCGATGAAGTTGGCTGATCAAGAAGATAAATTGGTGACCACCTTTGTGACCGATAACTTTGACAATGTCTTGGGTCCTGGTGTCTTCTTTATGTTGACCGTGCAAGAGGAATACCCAATGCTGACTCCATGGATAGAAGACATCATGAGCAAGGCTACTGATACCTTCAAGAATGATCCATACGTGAAGGACTTCTATCAGAAGGCACAAGAGAACCAACAGATTATGAATGGAACTCGCGATGCAGAGATGGCTGCTCCATCCGTGCAAGCTCCTCAGATAGACCCTAATGCAGCTCCAGCTCCTACAGCCAACGACTTGGCTAAACCTACTATTCCAGAGAAAGAACCGGGTCAGGAGAATGCAATGGGAAAATAATCCATAGCAAAATGTATATAGCATGAAAATATTGATAAAAGATGGCATCATCGTCAACGAGGGACGCTCTTTCGAGGGCGACCTCTTGGTAGATGATGAACAAATTTCCGAAATATATGAAGGTGAAGCTCCCCGTGGTGTCTGTGATCGAGTAATTGATGCCTCGGGGTGTTTTGTTTTGCCAGGTGTCATTGACGATCATGTTCATTTTCGTGAACCGGGCTTGACACGCAAGGCTGATATCGAGAGTGAGAGTAGGGCGGCTGCATTCGGTGGCGTTACCTCTTACTTCGAAATGCCTAATACCCAGCCTCAAACCACCACGTTGGAGACATTGGAGGAAAAGTTCGCTTTGGCAAAGGAGAAAAGTCATGTGAACTATAGTTTCTTCTTCGGGGCTACTAATGATAACGTGGAATTGTTTGAGAAGTTGGATAAGAATAGAATCCCAGGTATCAAACTCTTTATGGGTTCGAGTACTGGTAATATGCTTGTCGATCAATATGATGCCTTGCAGAAAATCTTCCAGACTGCCCATCGCTTGGACTTGCCTGTGATGACTCATTGTGAGGATACCGACATCATCAACCGTAATATGGCAGCCTACAAGGAAAAGTATGGGGAAGACCCGGATGTGAAGTATCATCCGGAGATTCGAAGTGCTGAGGCTTGTTTGGAGAGTAGTCGATTGGCGGTAAAGCTCGCCAAGGAATCGGGGGCACGCTTGCATATCGCTCACTTGACAACGGCGCAGGAGCTGGAACTCTTGGGCAAGGATGACAATATCACGGGCGAGGCTGTGATTGCTCACCTCTTTTTCACCGATGAGGACTATGCAACCAAGGGCTCGCTCATCAAATGTAATCCTGCCGTGAAGACCTTGAACGACAGAACGGCTTTGCGACAGGCTTTGAATGATGGCAGAATCGCAGTCATTGGTACCGACCATGCTCCCCATGAATGGGAAGACAAGCAGGGAGGATGTGCCAAGGCTGCTTCTGGAATGCCGATGATACAGTTCTCCTTGGTTACCATGTTGGAATTGGTGGACGAGGGGGCGCTTTCCATCGAAAAGATGGTGGAACTGATGTCGCATCGTCCAGCGAGTTTGTTCGGGGTGGCACGACGTGGCTATTTGCGTAAGGGATACCAGGCAGACATTGTCATTGTGCGCCCTCATTCTCCTTGGACTGTTACCAAGGATGAAATACAAAGCAAGTGCTTGTGGAGTCCGATGGAGGGACATGAATATCAGTGGCGAGTGGAGCAAACGCTCTGCAATGGACACATTATATATAATAAAGGTGTATTCGACGCTTCCTATCGAGGTGAAGAAATCGCTTTCAGAGAGGATATTTGATGATTGGTAACAAGGAATATTCGTCGAGGAAAATACTGGCATACGAGATTTCTGAGGTGACTCCCTATATCAACTGGCTTTATTTTTACCATGCCTGGGGATTGAGTGGAAAACCCAAGGAAGAAAAGGAAAAGATGCAGAATGAAGCGCTCGGCATGTTGGAGTCTTGGCAAGGTAAGTATCATACCCATGGTATCTTTCGATTGCTGGAGGCGAATAGTGAGGGCGACGATATCGTCTTGTTTGATGGCTCTTCTATAACTAGGATTCCGATGCTTCGCCAGCAGAAGGCTTCTTCGGAAGGTGAACCCAACTTATGCTTGGCAGACTTCATCCGTCCGCTATCGCAACAAAAGCGAGACCAGTTGGGCTTGTTCTGTACGACGGTAGATGTCGAGATTGTGGGGCTGTATCATCAGGATGATTATCTCTCCATGTTGGCGCAAACCTTATGCGACCGATTGGCGGAAGCATCGGCGGAACGACTGCATGAACAGGTGAGGAAAGAGTTCTGGGGATATGCCCCAGATGAGCATCTGACCATGGAACAGTCTCATCGAGAGGAATACCAAGGTATTCGTCCAGCAGTGGGTTATCCTTCGATGCCAGATACGAGTGTGAATTTCATCCTCAATGAATTGCTAGGGATGAAGGATGTGAACATCCGACTTACCGAAAGTGGTATGATGACACCTCATTCCAGTGTGTCGGGATTGATGTTCGCCCATCCGAAGGCTCGGTATTTTGAGTTGGGTAAGATAGGAGAAGACCAGTTGAGGGACTATGCCAAAAGACGAGGCATTCCATTGGAATTGATGAGACGTTTCTTGCAATCTAGTTTGTTGAAGAAGTGAGTCCCTGTCTTACAAATGGGGAGAGTCTAAAGAAAAAACATATATGATACATAGAATACTCATTCCGGTAGTCCTAGGCATTCTGTTGCCTTACTTATGGATAGATAGGAGTGAAGGACAAAAATGGGGATGGCGAAAGAGATGCTTGATATGGTGTCCGGCTGTGATGATGTTGGGCTATAGCATCTACTTGGCACTGCTGCCAGGCTTTGTACCAAAGAATCCATTACTGGTGGATGTTTGGTTTGGGATGATGGCGGTGTGTGCGGTGCCAGAGTTTGTCTATGCTTTCTGTAGTTTCTTGGGGAAATGTTGCCAGCGGTATCTCCATACAAGAAAAAACTATGGACGAAAGGTGGGACTGGTCTTGGCTGCCATAGCCTTTGTCTCGTTTGTCTATGGATTCACTTGGGGATTTCAGAAGTTGGAGGTGAAGCATATCACCGTTTATGTGCCTGATTTGCCTAAAGGGTTTGATGGGTATCGCATCGTACTGTTCAGCGACATTCACATGGGTTCCTATTATGGTTGGCGTCGTGGCATACCGCAGCGTGACATCGACAGTATTCAAGCACAACATGCTGACATGATTTGCTTTACGGGTGATTTGCAGAATGCTCATCCATCGGAGTTACCCCCCTTCCGCAGTTTGCTTGCCAGTTTGAAGGCGAAGGATGGCGTGTATAGTGTGTTGGGCAACCACGATTATAGCTATTATGTGAAAGCCACGGCAGAAGAAAAGGGCGCTATCGAGAGACAAGTGCAAGATTTCGAGCGAAGCTTGGGATGGCAATTGCTCAATAATGAGCATGTGATTGTGCATCGTGGTCGTGACTCTATCTATGTGGCAGGTACGGAAAACTATGATAAGCCTAAGCATACAGACGTAGCCAAGGCTCTTGATGGTATCAAACCAGGAAGTTTCGTCTTGATGCTCCAGCATATTCCGACCCAGTGGAAGAAAATGACACCTTCTACGATCAATGAGGAGTACGGTTCGAAAGACAGCAGTCTAGTGGCTCCTCAACTCACATTGAGTGGGCATACCCATGCAGGGCAAGTGGAAATCTTGGGTGTGCGGCCTACTATCTTTGCTGCTTATGATTACGGACTTTATGAGCGGGAGGGATGTCAACTTTATACGACGGCAGGACTGGGAGGTGTGGTTCCAATCCGCATTGGTGCCACTGCCGAGATTGTCGTCATTACTCTAAAAAGAAAAAGGTAATATAATTATGAAATATCTGTATCGTTTATATCAGCTTTTGGTTTGTTTACCAATCTTGCTTTTGGCAAGCGTGATTACAAGTTTGGTTACCGTATTGGGTTGTATGATTGGCAATGGCCATTTCTGGGGATATTATCCTGGAAAGCTGTGGTCACAGCTTTGGATTCGTATTCTTTTGCTGCCTGTCAAGGTGGAGGGACGAGAGAACTTGGACAAGAAGCAGAGCTATGTCTTTGTAGCCAACCATCAGGGTGCATTCGATATTTTCCTCATCTATGGTTTCTTGGGTAGAAACTTCAAGTGGATGATGAAGAAGGGCTTACGCAAGGTGCCATTGGTAGGTGTTGCTTGCGAGTATGCTCACCACATTTTCGTTGATAAGAGCGGTCCTTCCAAGATTCGTGCTTCTTACGACAAAGCTCGTGAGGAATTGAAGGAGGGTATGTCGTTGGTGGTATTTCCAGAGGGCGCTAGAACTTTTACGGGACACATGGGTGTCTTCCGACGTGGAGCCTTTATGTTGGCAGATGAACTTCAGTTGCCGGTTTGTCCACTTACCATCAATGGTAGTTTCCAGGTGAAGCCACGTATGAAGGACATCTATTGGGCGTTCTGGCATCCATTGAAGTTGACTATCCACAAACCGATAGCTCCGATAGGCAAGGGAACGGAGAACATCAAGAACCAGATGACTCAGAGTTATGATGCCATTATGGGCGGTTTGGATGCCGAGTATCAAGGATTTGTGGAAAATCCTGACCAATAAATGCAAAAATATTCAAAAAACAAGAGCATTTGAGATATTTATCGTATCTTTGCAAAAGATAGACTGCATCTTTCTTGCAGATTTAGATACATTGTTATAATCATATAATAAGAAAAGGTATGAAGAGCGATAGCATAGTCATTATTCCTACTTACAATGAGAAGGAAAATATAGAGAAAATCATTCGAGCCGTGTTTGGACTTGAAAAGGATTTTGATATACTTGTGATAGATGACGGTAGTCCTGATGGCACTGCCGCTATCGTGAAGTCTTTGATAGCAAATGAGTTTGCCGACCGCTTGCACATCTTGGAACGTTCGGGCAAGTTGGGCTTGGGTACGGCTTATATCACTGGATTCAAGTGGTCCTTGGCGCAAGGTTATGACTTTATCTTCGAGATGGATGCCGACTTTAGTCATGATCCTAATGACTTGCCACGTCTCTATGCTGCTACACATGATGAAGGATATGATGTGGCTGTAGGCTCTAGATATGTATCAGGTGTCAATGTTGTCAACTGGCCTATCGGTCGTGTCTTGATGAGTTACTTCGCTTCCAAGTACGTTCGTATTGTCACTGGTTTCAAGGTGCACGATACAACGGCGGGATTCGTATGCTATCGTCGTAAGGTGTTGGAAACAATACACTTGGACGAGATTCGCTTCAAGGGATACGCTTTCCAGATTGAGATGAAATATACTGCTCATAAGATAGGTTTCAAAATCAAAGAGGTACCTGTCATCTTTGTCAACCGCCGTGAGGGTGTGAGCAAGATGAATGGTGGAATCTTCGGCGAGGCTTTCTTTGGCGTAATGCGTCTTCGCTTGGATGGATGGTTTAAGAAATATCCTAAGATAAAATAAAGTGACTATACAAGAAATAGAAAATATCTATAGTCGTTCGCCACAGGCGAAGGCTTTCATGGACTTAATACAGAAAAAACGGTTGAAATCCGTTTTCTTGCAGGGATTGGTGTGTTCTTCCGCGCCAATCTTTTTTGCTTCCATATACTCACAACTCAAGCAGACGGTACTTTTCGTGCTTGAGGATGCTGATGAGGCTGGTTATTTTTATCATGACTTGATGCAGGCTTTGGGACAAGAGAATGTGTTCTTCTTTCCATCTAGTTATCGTAGAGCCGTCAAGTATGGGCAGAAAGATGCTGCCAATGAGGTCTTGCGAACTGAGGTCTTGGCTCGTTTGTCTCAGAGAAAAGATATTTTCATTGTCTCTTATCCTGATGCCTTGGCTGAGTTGGTCATGGCAAAGAAAAGAATCGATGAGAGAATACTCCAACTGTCTGTTAGCCAACAGATAGCCTTGACAGATATCGTGCATACATTGCGTGATTTTGGTTTCGAGGAAACCGACTACGTCTATGAACCAGGACAGTTTGCTGTTCGTGGTAGCATCCTCGATGTCTATTCTTTCAGTTGTGAATATCCTTTCCGTGTAGATTTCTTCGGTGATGAGATAGATTCCATCCGTACCTTTGAGGTGGAGAACCAACTGTCCAAAGACAAGAAAGATAACATAGAGGTGGTACCGGAACTCTCTGGAGTGGAGAGTGAGCGACAATCTTTCCTTTCTTTCTTGGATGAAGATGCAATCATCGCCATGAAGGATTATTCTTTCGTTCGTGACCGCATCGAACAAATTTTTAAGGAAGGATTCTCTTCGCAGAGCTTGACTGAACGATTGGAAGGTGCTACGGAGATGGAGGAACAACAGATTCGGAAGGAGATGAAGGCGGAACTCAATCTATGTACTGCTCTTCAGTTTCAGGAAGATGTGGCAGAAAGATTGCATGTGGAGTTTGGACTTGGTGGAAATGGAGAATGGCAGGAACGAAAGGAGAGAAATGCTGCTTCTCTCCAATTCCAAATCCAGCCACAACCTTTGTTCCATAAGAACTTCGACTTGTTGGCTCGTACACTTGAAGATTATCTTCTCCAAAAATACACCTTATATATATTAGCTGATAGCCAGAAGCAACAGCAACGTCTCAAAGATATCTTTGATAGTGAGGAGTTGCGTCGTTATCAGATTACTTTCGTGCCGGTGGAGAAGACCATTCACGAGGGATTCGTTGATCAAGACAAAAAATGTTGTTTCTTTACAGACCATCAGATATTCGACCGTTTCCATAAGTATAATTTGCGATCCGATGCAGCTCGTGCCGGTAAGATGGCGTTGACGATGAAGGAATTGCAAGAGATGGAGCCGGGCGACTTTGTGGTGCATGTTGATTTTGGAATCGGAAAGTTTGGTGGATTGGTTCGTGTTCCTACGGGCGATAGCTATCAAGAGATGATTCGCATCATCTACAAGAATAATGACAAGGTGGATGTGTCTATTCATTCTCTTTACAAGATAAGTAAGTATCGCAGTGGTGATTCTGGTGAGCCTCCTCGTCTTTCCACCCTAGGTACGGGTGCTTGGGATAAGTTGAAGGAGAAGGCTAAGAAGCATATCAAGGATATCGCACGTGATTTGATTAAACTTTATGCCAAGCGCCGTCGTGAGAAAGGATATGCTTTCAGTATGGATGGATACTTGCAACATGAGTTGGAGGCTTCCTTCTTATATGAAGACACGCCAGACCAAAACAAGGCGACGATGGATGTGAAAGCCGATATGGAGAGTTCTCGTCCGATGGACAGACTGGTATGTGGCGATGTCGGCTTCGGAAAGACGGAGGTGGCGATTCGTGCTGCCTTCAAGGCGGCTTGTGATAGTAAACAGGTTGCCGTGTTGGTGCCAACTACCGTGCTGGCCTTCCAACATTACCAGACATTCAAGTCTCGTCTGGAGGGAATGCCTGTGAGGGTGGATTATCTCAGTCGTGCTCGCTCTACCAAAGAAACCAAGCAAATCTTGGCTGACTTGCAAGATGGAAAGGTTGATATATTGATAGGTACGCACAAGCTAATCTCCAAGTCCGTAAAATGGAAGGACTTGGGACTTCTTATCATTGATGAGGAACAGAAGTTTGGCGTGAGTACCAAGGAGAAGTTGCGCCAATTAAAAGTCAATGTGGATACGTTGACGATGAGTGCGACTCCTATTCCTCGTACCCTTCAGTTCTCCTTGATGGGAGCTAGGGATATGAGCATCATGCGTACTCCACCTCCTAATCGCTATCCGATACATACGGAGTTGACAACTTTCAGTTCAGAGGTGATTGCTGATGCCATCAACTTTGAGATGAGCCGCAACGGTCAGGTGTTCTTTGTCAATGACAGAATTTCCAAACTGCCGGAACTGAAGTTGCTCATCGAGAAAAACGTTCCTGATTGTAGGGTCGCTATCGGTCATGGACAGATGAAGCCGGAAGAACTAGAGAATGTCATCATGGGTTTTGTCAATTATGATTATGATGTGTTGCTCTCTACGACTATTGTGTCGAATGGCATTGATATATCCAACGCCAATACCATCATTATCAATGATGCCCATCACTTCGGATTGAGCGACCTGCACCAAATGCGAGGTAGGGTAGGACGAAGCAACAAGAAGGCGTTCTGCTATCTGATAGCTCCACCTAAGAGTGTGCTTACCACTGATGCTCGTAGAAGATTGGAAGCCTTGGAGACATTCAGTGAGTTGGGAAGTGGATTCAACCTTGCCATGCAAGACTTGGATATTCGAGGTGCTGGCAACTTGCTCGGTTCTGAACAGAGTGGCTTTATGGAAGACCTGGGTTATGAGACTTATCAGAAGATTCTTTCTCAAGCCGTCACGGAATTGAAGAACGAGGAGTTCAATGACCTTTATCAAGATGAGATGGAGCAAGGGCAGCAACTTACTGGCGATGACTTTGTCGATGACTGTGCAGTGGAAAGTGACTTGGAAATGTATTTCCCTGATACCTATGTGCCGGGAAGTAGCGAGAGAATGTTGCTTTATCGTGAGTTGGATCGTATCGAGAATGATGATGACTTGGCTGCTTACAGACAGCGAATGATAGACCGCTTCGGTCCTGTGCCTCGTGAGGCAGATGAGCTGATGCATGTAGTTACCTTGCGTCGTCTGGGTAAGACTTTGGGATGTGAGAAAATCATGCTGAAGCAAGGAGTGCTCCAAATGCAGTTTGTGAGTAATGTACAGAGTCCATTCTACAAGAGTACAATGTTCTCTAAGGTGATCAATTATGTCACCTCCCATGTGAAGCGGTGCAATCTCAAGGAAAAAAACAGCAAGCGTTATTTGAGAATATCCGACATCAGAAGTGTGGAACAAGCAGTGGAAATACTCAATGATATGCTCAAATAGACGTAAGATATGTGATTTTTGGTGTATAAAATGATAAAATTTAACCATTTATGTATGCCAAAATAACAAAAAGTGCATATCGTTACTCGAATAAAAAACTATCTTTGCAGCAGATTCAGAAATAGACATTGAATCTTGTATGCGAATGCTGAAATAGATTTGATAATTATTGAGTATTTAAGATGTTTAGTAAAAGTTTTATTTTATGTTATTGGACTTATATGTAGAGGTGCGTGAGTATATTGTAATATGAGTCCATTAATCTTCTTAAAGAAATCTAAGTAAAAGATGATAAAAAAAGAGTGTAGCCGTTAGGTTACACTCTTTTTTGTTTCTCTAATATATATTGTATAAGTAAAAGATGTATATCAGCGTTTCACAACGCCTTAAAGTTTTAACTGATGCAAAGGTATTCATTTTAGACTAAATGATGGGGGACTATTTACTTTTTATGGGGTAATAATTACTTAAAAGGGTGTTTTGACTGATTTTTCTATCCTGATGGACTGATTCTTATTCCTCTCTGAATAGCATAAGGCTTCCTTGGTTTTCTCTTGATTTTCTAACAAAATAGTGGAGTGACGTAGATTTTTCTATCAATTCTTGCGCTATATCATATTTTTTTTGTAACTTTGTCGCATAATAGAACCAACTGGTGACAATCTGTTATATTATCTAGAATGTAAAACTAAAAATAGACATATCATGAGACAAAAGAAATTTATTCTACAGGAAAGTGAACTTCCTAAGCAGTGGTACAATATTCAGGCAGATATGCCCAACAAGCCATTGCCTCCATTGAATCCACAAACGCATCAACCTCTCACAGCTGATGACTTGTCACACATATTTAATAAGGAGTGCTCTAAGCAGGAGTTGGACACCGAACATGCTTGGATAGACATTCCTGAGGATGTGTTGGAGAAATATACTTTTTATCGTTCTACTCCTCTGGTTCGTGCTTACGCCTTGGAGGAAGCATTGGGTACTCCGGCACACATCTATTTCAAGAATGAGAGTACCAATCCATTGGGATCTCACAAGATCAACTCTGCATTGCCACAGTGCTACTATTGCAAGCAGGAGGGAGATACCAATGTGACCACAGAGACAGGTGCTGGTCAGTGGGGCGCTGCACTTTCTTATGCAGCTAAGTTGTATGGCTTGGAGGCTGCGGTTTATCAGGTAAAGATTACGATGCAACAGAAGCCTTACCGCTCCAGCATCATGCGTACCTTTGGTGCCACAGTAGAGGGCTCTCCTTCTATGAGTACTCGTGCCGGTAAGAACATCATTACACGTGATCCTCATCATCCAGGTTCATTGGGTACTGCTATCAGTGAGGCGGTTGAGTTGGCTACTACAACGCCAGGATGTAAATATACATTAGGCTCTGTGCTCAACCATGTAGCTCTCCATCAGACGGTTATTGGCTTGGAGGCTGAGAAACAGATGGAGATGGCTGGTGAATATCCAGACCAGGTCATCGCTTGCTTTGGTGGTGGTAGTAACTTTGGTGGTCTTGCCTTCCCATTCATGCGCCATAACCTCAAGGATGGTAAGAATACGGAGTTTATCGCTGCTGAGCCTGAGAGTTGTCCAAAGTTGACACGTGGTAAGTTTGAGTATGATTTCGGTGATGAGGCTGGTTATACTCCGTTGCTTCCTATGTACACCTTAGGACATGATTTCAAACCAGCCAACATTCATGCAGGTGGTCTTCGTTATCATGGTGCTGGTATGATCATCTCCCAGTTGATCAAGGATGGATATATGCATGGTGTCGATATTCCACAGTTGGAGTCCTTCAAGGCTGGTATGTTGTTTGCTCGTACAGAGGGAATCATCCCTGCTCCAGAGAGCTGTCATGCCATCGCTGCTACAGTGCGTGAGGCTTTGAAAGCCAAGGAGTCTGGTGAGGAGAAGGTGATTTTGTTCTGCCTTTCTGGTCATGGCTTGATTGATATGCCTTCATACGAGAGCTTTATCAATGGTGATTTGCAGAACTACTCTGTTTCTGACGAGGAAATTCAGAAGTTCTTGAAGACAGTACCTCAGGTTGATATGTAATTGATCTGTGGATGCAAAATAAAAGAACGAGGGTTATCTCTGTTATGAGATAACCCTCGTTGCGTATTGTTACTGATATGCAAAATATCGAATGCTATTCGATAGCAATATCTACCTATGTGTTATTACAACTTTAACCACTCTTCGATTTGCTTAGCGATGACCTCAAAACTAGTGGTAGGCTCGAAACGAGCGACAACCTGACCTTTCTTGTTGATCAAGAACTTGGTGAAGTTCCACTTGATGTCGGCGCTTTCCTTATAGTTAGGATCAGCCTCGCTCAACATCTTGTCGAGCACTGGGTAGAGAGGATGTGTCTCATCCCAACCAGCAAAACCCTTGGATTCTTTCAAGAACTTAAACAATGGTGAAGCATCGTCTCCATTGACCTTGACCTTCTTGAAACGTGAAAATTCTGTGCCGTATGTCAGTTTGCAGAATTGATGGATGCTCTCGTCGGTGCCAGGAGCCTGCTGACCAAACTGGTTGCATGGAAAGTCTAGTACCTCAAAACCTTGGGAATGATATGTCTCATAAAGTTTCTCCAACTCTTCGTACTGTGGAGTGAAGCCACACTTGGTGGCTGTGTTGACGATGAGTAATACCTCGTTTGCATACTCTTTGAGGGAAACATCCTTTCCCTTTCTGTCTTTGACAGAGAATTCGTAAACAGTTCTCATTTTGTTTGTATCTATGTTTTTTGTTTTAATTCTTCCTTTTAGAGTGCAAAGATACTACTTTTCTTTTAGAAGAGTTAATATATACTGATAATTTTTCTAAAATTCATAAAATAAGAAGCCTAGGATTTTCACAAACCCTAGGCTCTTTTCAAACATCTTTCCGACAACACTATCGTCTAAAAGATGTTTTGATTAATCTATCATTTAACTTTTCTAAGAACTGCTGCAAAGATATAACAAAAATCATTTTTATGGGTGTATTATTTCAGTTTTTTGGTATCATAAACTGTTTTTTATGTCTAGAAGGGCTTTTGAAGGGACTGTTTTTATAGAAAAACCGCCTCACGAAGCGATTCGTGAGGCGGTTTAGCGAGAGAAGTATTGTCTATTTGTTCTTTTCTCGATATTCGCTAGGGATAATGCCCATTTCCTTCTTGAAGACCTTGGAGAAGTACTTAGGGTCACTGAATCCTACAGAGAAGGCGATACTTGAAAGTGTTTCGTCTGTATCCTTCAGCATCTCTATTGCCTTGGTGATACGGATGTGGCGTACGAAGTCGATAGGTGTCATACCTATCGCATTCTTGATTTTGCCGTAGAGTACACTTCTACTCATACCCATGGCTTGTGCTATGTCGTCTATCTTCATGTCTGGGTCGGAGATATTCTCCAAGATAAACTTCATTGCTTTCTTGATGGTCACATCCTGTGCGCTGATCTTGGCGTTGTCTGCGATGATGTCAGCCTCGTCTCTTACCTCAGGTTGTGCATCCTTGCCGAAGAGGGTAGCGTTAGGCTGAATCTGCTTGAGCATTTCCATCTGCAAAGTCTTGCGATGGTTGATGAGGGCTTCGATTCGTCCCTTCAGATAGGTGGCAGAGAATGGTTTCGTCAAGTAACCATCTATACCTTCCTCGAATCCCTTGAGTTGGTCTTCCACGCTAGCCTTGGCTGAGAGGATGACGATAGGGATGTGGGCGACGTTAGGGTCTTGCTTGATATAGTGTACCATCGTGATACCATCCATTACTGGCATAGTGACATCGGTGAGGATGAAGTCTGGCACATACTTGCGAGCCATCTCCAAACCCTTCTTTCCGTTTTCAGCCAAGAGCACATTGTACTCTCTCTTCAAGATGGCTTCTAGGAACACACGGAGGTCGGCGTTGTCTTCCACGACGAGGAGCGTGATGTCTTTCTCGCCCTTTTGGAATTCTTCTGCCGAGTCGGTCGCCAGGTCATTGATATAGTTCTTTGCCGTGCTGTCCTCTATGTCTGCACTTGCGCCATTCGGCTTGAATACATCATCAGCTCCTTCATCGGCATAGAAGTTGTTTCTGTTGTCAAACTTCAGCATCTCGTTCAGCAAGTCAAGCATCTTTCGAGCATTTCGCTGTACGATGATAAGCATGCTTCTAGCTTCCTCCGTGAGGTTAGTCTCACGTTCGAGCACTTCTGATACCGGACCACCAATGAGCGACAATGGTGTGCGCAACTGATGGGAGGCATTACTGAAGAAGTCGTTCTTCATCAGCGACATCTGATGGTTCATCTTCTGTCTCTGTCGGCTATTATAGAAATAGAATGAGTATGCCATGATACCCATAATGATCAGGAAGATTAAGATCTTACCCCAGATGCTTTCCCAGAACGTAGGCTCGATTTCGATAGATAGTTCTGCTATGTTGTTGCCCCATACACCATGGGTATTGGTGGCTTTCACCTTGAGCACATAACTACCATGCGAGATACGGTTGAAACCTATCATGTTCTGCTTGCCGAGATATACCCATTCGCCTTCAGGGGTTACGCCTTCAATGCGATAGGCATAGTAGCTCTGATACTTGCGAGAATAGTCGAGGGCTGCAAAGCTGATGGTCAGGTTGCGCTTGTTGGCAGGGATACTCAAAGACTCTCTATGCAAGATAGGTATGTTACCGTCCTCTCCATTGTAATGGAGGGTGGTGAAAAGTATCTTAGGCTGATATGTCGTCTTGGTGAGCGTCTTCGGATTGAAGGTGATGCTTCCCATCGGTGTGCCGATTGTGATATAATCGGTGGATGGGTCGTGGAGAGGACGACACTCGGTGAACGTCATGTTGTAGTCGAAATCGTTCGGTCCAAAGACATCAGACTTACCTGTCTTGGGGTTGTATTTGTCGATACTCGATTCCCTGACAATCCAGATGTTGTTGGAGTTGTCTTCTATCAAACTTTGCACGATACCCTCATCCAAGTTGACGTCTTGAAGGTTGTCCACGGTGATGTTGTCTTGCAGGAGCGACTTGCTCGTAACTTTTGCCAAGCAGCCACCCATCGTGGAAACATACGTCTCGCCATTGGAGCGTACCAAGGTATAGTTGACATCGTTTGTCATCAGCGAAGTCTTGTCTCCCGTAAGGTGATATGACTTATAGAATCTCACCTTGGAATAGTTCTTAAACTCATCGCTGAAAGTGACGAGACCATCGGTTGCGCCGACGAGGATAATTCCCTTGTTGGTACATGTGATGCGGCGAATCTTGCTGAATCTTGCTCCCTTAGGCCAGGATAGCTGGTTTCTATTGGAGATAAATCGGTAGGAGCCATTCTTCTCCTCCAGTACTGCAAGTCCTCCTCCGTATGTGGCTATCCATACCCTGTTTTGTCGGTCGCTCACAATGTCGTAGATGTTGTCATCGGGGAGCGAGTATGGGTCGGCAGGATTGTGGGTGAAGTGAATGATTTTCTGGTCCTTCATCATATACAGACCATCTCCTTTCGTTCCTATCCACATTCTTTCATTGCTATCGTCATAGAGTGCATAGATGCCTTTCGCGGAAAAGCCAGTAGGAGAGGGTGAAATCTGTCCACTTGGGGTGAGATACCCTATCTTATGATGTTGCTCATTGCTTATCTTGATGGTGCCATTGATAAAACCATCCCAATAGTTATGGTTGTGGTCGAGGGCAACGGCACGCACTTCCTTCTCGGTCTTCTCTATTTGGCTCAGGGTATATTCATGATACTTGAAGTTGACCTGTGTGAGGTCGTGACTGCCCGTCAACCATAAGATGCTTTGGTCGGAAATGGTGTATTTGGAAATCATTGGTATCAGTGCGTTTGCCGAAGAGTTACTCTTCAGCAGATAAGGTACCAGTTCCTTCTTGTTTCTGTCATAATAGCTGAAGGTACCTCCATTAGGAATCATCCACAGCGTGTTGTGATCGTCTTCCATGATGAATGGCACCTGACTGGAAGTGCGATAGACTGGGTTCTCCTGGTCGGCGAACAACCATTTCTTTTCCAAGGTGTTAGGATTGATGAGCGTTACACCCATACCATTGGTGAAAGCCCATATCATATTCTTGCTATCCACGTATATCTTCTTGACTTCCGCAACGGGTTGGTTAGGGTTTTGTACGCTTACCAACTCAGACTTGAAGGTACGAGGATTATATACGATGGCACCGAGGTTGGTGGCTATCAGAAGTTGGAATCCTGTGTTTTTCAACTCGTTGATTCTGGTTACGCCGGCTGGCATTGGAATCATGGAAATATGGTTTCTTGCCTCATCGAATATGGCAACCCTTCCATCCGTAGTGGCGAGATAGATGGTGTTGCCCACTTGACGGAACCATTTGAAAGGAATCGAAGTACGGAATTTGGAGCCATAGATGATGGTTCCTTTGTCGGTGAGTACCCACTCACGCCCTTTTTTGTCGGCTGTGATAAACCAGACTTTGCCGCTTGGAAGATGCTTGCTATCCATCTTGATGAACTCTGGGTTGTTCTCGTCAAACTCTTTCTTGCTGAGTCGAAGGCAAAACTTGTGGTCGGCGGAGGTAATCCAAGTGCTGTGATGGTGGATAGGATAAATCTTATCCACGTATAAGTCGATTTTGAACTTATCGTTTACCTGCTTTTCTATGTTTTGGAAGCTGCATTTTCTGGTGTCGTAAACGTAGAGCTTCCTGTCATAAGTGACGCACCACAAGTCGTAGTTCTTGCACGGGTAGATGTTGAGAATACGATTGGTTGTCAGGATGTCTGACTGATTGGGCACATCACGGAAGGTATGGAATGTGTATCCATCGTAATAAGACAAGCCATTATAGGTGGCAAACCACATCATGTTGTCTGAACCTTGGCAGAGGTCAGAGATATTGTTGGCGGCAAGGCCATCGAGAATGGAGAACTTTCTGATGTCGCAATATGGCTTTGCGATACATCCGTAAGTGACCAATATATTTAATAATAATGTATATATGATTCTTTTTGTCATGATTTCTAGCTGTAATTTGCCACAAAGTTACGCAAAATCCTTGTAACTTCCAAATAGTTTTAGGGAAAATCCACCATAAAGTAGGGAAATCTCCCCGAAATATTCTCTAAATTCCTTTGTAGGTATGAAAAAATAGGCTTATCTTTGCAGCAGTTAAAATGAAATACTAATTTAATGACTTATAGATATGAAAAAGTTGAAGACTCTCTTGACATTGGCAATGGTAGCTCTGATGAGCTTGTCTTTCACCTCTTGTGACGAGGATGCCAATACTGCTTATTACCTGGACGGTACTTGGCGAGGCAATATGTACGTTAATTCATCATACAATGGTGTGACCTATACTTCCACCTATTCCGTTATCACTTTCAATGCCGGATACGACTCTGGTGATGGCTATTGGGTAGATTATTACAGCAATGGTCCTTATGGCAACCGCAATTATGTGGCAAACCATATCTATTGGAAGGTAAGGGATGGTAACATCTATATTCATTTCGTGGAGGAAGGCAACGATGTGGTCATCTACAACTATGGCTTGAACGACCGTTATTTCTCAGGCGAAGTAGATGCTGGTCACAGCTACGCGAGCTTCCGCTTGACCAAGGACTACTATGATGATTGGGATGACCTTGATTGGGGTTATTGGGGCTATAGTTCCATTTCCGGCAATTCGCCTATCGTAGTTGATACCCGTGCAGCTGAGGGAAAGGATAGTACGCAGTATGTACGTTGGTTTGGCAAGGAGGACAAATAAGTCGGTGTGTATTGAAACATTGAAAATTGTGAACAAGAAAAAGAAGAAAGGAATAATATATGAAAAGAATGAAATCTTTATTGATGTTGGCTGCGATAGCAGTGGCATCTTTGTCAATAGTAAGTTGTGATGATGATCCTTGGGATGGACCTCATAGTTGGCGTGACGACCCATATGGATGGTATGGTGACTATGGCAACTGGGGCTGGAACAACAACTATTGGAACCAGGGCGGTAATAGTGGCAACCAAAACGATAGCCGTGCCAAGTTGGCTCGCTTGCTCTGTGGAGAATGGGGTGGTGACTTTGACTACTCCTATATCAATGAGGAAGGCAATTCTCGTACTACGGAGTCTTACTATACGACCATGAAGTTCTTCCAGTACAATCAGAACTCCAATTCCTATAGTGGAGAAGGTGTGGAGACTGATTATCTGATGGATGCTGATGGCAATCCAATCGATGATGCCAACCACAAGCAGGTGATGGAGTTCTCTTGGTATATCGAGAGCAATGGTGACATCTATATTCAGTATAAGACCTCATCGAAGTCAACCTTTGTCTTGGATTATGGCTCTTCACAGCGAGGCTACTTTATCGGACAGGAGGATGACAAGAACTATGACACCTTCTATGGCTATATGATTGGTACGGGCAATGTGAATGGTGATGTGATCAAATTCGATTTCGCTCGCTTGAATGAGACCAGCAATGCCAAGGCTTTGACTCGCAGTGCTGCTGGTGAGGTGGAATCTTACGGAAAGGGTGCTACTCAGAAACCATTGAAGAGCGTACCTGCAACCCGATTCAACAGTAGAAGATAGTTTTTAGTTTGCTATAAGCTATAAGATAAATAGAGAGTTGTAAAGATACAACACATGGACAAAACGAAGAAAGCCGTTCCCTCGTGATGAAGGAACGGCTTTTATAATGTCGCCTTGCAAGTGTTTCTGCTTACGGTTGCAATAGTGCTTTATTTGAATCCCCAATCTAGTTTGATGCTCTCAAGAGTAGCGTTCTCTACTTTGGTCTCTACATCATCTGGCAAGTTGCAGAAGAAGTCGATGCCTGTGTAGTCTTGGAGCGTCTTGATGTTGACCAGATAGTTGCTAAGCTTGTCGCTGGTTGCCATAGCCTCGTTTACGTGAGGGAACCAATAACCAAATGCTTGGTAAGTATATGCGTTCTTGGATTTGCTGAATGTCTTGTTGAGCACGGCTACAAAGAAGTACTTAGGTATCGGGATGAAACCAGTCTTCGCAGTGGCAGAGCGTTGGCTATTTTTCATATACTCGATGATGTTGTTGGGATCATCGATAGTGCCACCTTTGACAACAAAAAGGGTGTCGGTGTTCAATTTTGGTGCAAACTTTCTAAGTTCATCTTCCATTTTATACCATGTGCCTTTCTGGTTGAAGGCGCTATATTGTGGTTGCATATTTGTCATATAATAAGTTTGGTAACGCTGGTTGGCATTGTAAAATCTATCAGCATTAGGGCAGATGTGTCCATGGTCAATTATTTTGGAGTTCCCTGTATATGGATCGCTAGTAAAGTCTGTTACACCATATTGCGCTTTCAAGTCGGTATCGTATGGATACTGCCTTTCTCCCTGTGATGGTTCATATCTTCCACTCACATTTTTTTGGCTATTTGTCGTATTGAAGTTATAGCAGCTCCATCTTTGCGCCTTCTTTGTGTCGTCCCATTCGGTACTATAAGTAATGGTATTGGTTGTGTTGTCAGTATGAACAATGACGTAGTTGCCCGTAGTTCCCTTGACCTTAGGGAATTCCAAGCCTTTGATAGCTTTTGCTACTTCGGTAGGCATATTGGATGTTGCCACGTTGCAGTTGGTGTTGCCAACTACTGTACTTCCACCAGTACCACTGCCGCCGCCAGTTCCGCCGCCAGGGAAGGCATCGTCTGCACTGCTACCACATCCTGACAAGGTCAAGATGCTGATGAGCGAGAGAATCAGTATTTTGGAGTATTTCATATCTCGTAAGTTGTTGTTAAATTGTTGTTTCGAAAATGTGTAAAAAGAGAAAAAGTGCATTCCGACGTATATGCAACTACGTTGGAACGCACTTCCTATTTAGTTATAATATATCCTTGATGAAAAGGTATATTACTTCTTCAACTTACCGTAACGGTTCATGAAGCGGTCAACACGACCAGCGGTATCAACAAGCTTGCTCTTACCTGTATAGAATGGGTGAGAGGTGCTAGAGATTTCAATCTTAACTACTGGGTAAGTTTCGCCTTCAAACTCTACTGTCTCAGAAGTCTTGCATGTAGATTTTGTAAGGAACATATCGCCGTTAGACATATCCTTGAATACGACTGGACGATAGTTTTCTGGATGAATACCTTTTTTCATTTTTCTTTTAATTATTTGATGATTAATAATGCGACGTCATGCCGTTTGCCTAGCACTGTATTCGATGTGCTGAGATTCCGGCATTATAGCCATTTACCTTTCGGGGTGCAAAATTACGACTTTTTTCTGTAACTGCCAAATATTTCGGGATGTTTTTGAGAAAAAAGTGATTGGTAGGTATTTGGAAAATCGTCTTTTAGCTATTGTGGATATGTTACTTCCAATAAATCGTAATACATCAATCTTGTATGAAGAGGCAAACGTCCAATGCCGATTTCCATGTATTTAGCTTCTAATCTTTCATCGTCAACTAGAAATTTGAAACCATTTTTGAGATAATAATGTAGTGTTGCCTCATTGTTATAAGCGTCAACAATGAGAAATCGGCAACCTGTTTTGTTGTTGAATCTAAACCAGGTCTTTATGAAATACATTACGGCACTTCCAAACCCCTTGCCAGCGAAGGCTTTATTTGTGGCAAGTCGTCCTATAAGGACAGCAGGGAAACGTCTCAGTCTTTTGTCCTCTAGCGAAGTGTTGGTTAAGAAAATGTGTTTGTAATCTTCGTTAAGCTTGTTTGTCATACGGATTCCATCGTTGGAAACTGTGAAAGCTGCCACGATAATTTTGGGGTTTTCTTTAAGACACAAGAGGTATGTCTTTCCTAGTAAACGCTCGGAATACTTTACGCAGTCTTTAGCGAAAAAGTCGTTAAGGTCTTCGTTTTCGCATTCGAAAAGTTCACTCGTTGCGAGTCTTTGGGTAGTTGCTACCTTCAAGTCGCATATATTGAATAGTTCTTCTGCTGTCATTTTACTCTTCTTCCATTTCCATTCGATGAACAAAATTCTTCATTTTTTGGATGTATGCCTTGCTTACTTCCATCCCTCCAGGATGGGCTTCCACCCATTCTGCTCTTTCGATAAACTTCCTTGCTTCCTCGCCGTGAAGTGTTGGAATAACTCTAATTGCTGTTGCCATAATTCTTTGTATTTATAGTTTTCGCTGCAAATTTAAGAAGATATTTCTAAACTGCCAAATATTTCGGGATGTTTTTGAGAAAAAAGTATCTTTTACCAACAGAATCATCGAATAAATAAATTCTCATAGAAAGTAGGCTGACAACCTACATACCTACATCTTTCAGCGTAACTTTATATCATACAGTTGATTACGCAATGTAGGTTGCCTCTTCAACCTACATTCAACCTACATTTTTTTGCAAAAATAGGACAAAGTCCCTGCAAAATCGCCTCCATGTCTTGCAGACACCTCTGATTTCTCGTAAGACGAAGCACAGTACAAGGCAACTAAAAATGTAATCAAGATTGAGCAAGTCAACAGCAAACGTGACTAAGATTTTGCAAAAAGTATGTAAGCCCCTAAGGAAAAGTATGAAATTCTAAGAATCTGAGTTAATCATAAGCTGTGATTAACTAATCATAGCTTGTAACTAACTAATCATAAGGTATGATTAACTAGTTAAAGCTTATGATTAACTCTTGCGCTCGGGGTTGTCGAATTTTATCATAAGGTTTGTCGTGTTTTATAGTGGGCTTTAGATAACTTTAGTCCCATATATACAATGTTGTCTCTCGCACATGCTCTACCTTATTCACACATTGCCAAAAGCGGAGCCGCTTGCTACCAATTTTCATTATTTCTTGACATTTTTAGTAATGTAGGTTTAGTGTAGGTTGAAAAGCAACCTACATCGCCTGAAACGCCGATAAACACTGGGGTTGCGAGAGATTTAGTGTAGGATGTAGGTTGTGAGACGAAAAATTTCTGAGAAAGATAAAATGTGCCTATACTCGTGGAGGCATATATGAAAAATCCCCATCGCTCAGTGAGGAGCAATGGGGAATAGTATGATTTGTAAGATAATTCTGTGGAATTACTTCAATGTTACTTCAATTTTCTCGATATACACGGCACCTTTGGTGTTGTTCAAGAGTGTGAAGAACTTGGTGTTATATGAACTGAGGTCATAAACTTCTGTGTATGTCTTCCAGTCTCCATCAGTAGCATTTGTGCTAGTACCTTTTACCTGGGTGTCTCTACCATTAGCTGTTTTTGCAGCGTAAAGGCTGTATGATGGAGCAAATGTAGAAGTTGCTTTTGTAGAAAGATACAATGTTATAGTCTTGATTTCTTTTGCAAACTCAGTTGAGTTGAACAAGAAACCTTGTTTCGCTACATCTGAAGCTTCACCTTGCAATTGAAGACCTTGTCCATTAGTACCTGCAGAAATGCACAATTTGGCAGCTTTGTAAGTTACGCCATCGTATGTCCAAGTGTACCAAGATGCTTCGTTGTCAGTCTTTTGATTACCATATCCATTGCTAGATAATTCTACGGTACCTTGCTTGTTCTTGGTAATAGCAGTTGCTGTCATGCCGTCACCAGCATCTGGTGTTGGGTCTGGAGTAGGAGTGACTGTACCTTCGCCCTCAATAGAAATGATGGTACTATTCTTGTCAATCTCGTAGATTGTAGATTCATTTTTGGTGAATGCCTTGATGATACCCTTGACAACGACAATCTGTCCGACCTTCAAATCTTCTTTGGAAGTAAAGGCTGCACCATCCTTGCCTTTACCGGAATATACCTGAAGGAAATCTGTGGAGCCTTCGTCAACGAGGTTGTAAGTAAGACTCTTGTATGTTTCGTTGAAATAGCCTACTTCGGAAATCTTGCCCTTTACATATACCTCATAAGAAGGTGCGCCAGCTTTAATAGCTGTAATGGCTTCTGCGATAGTATATGGCTCACTAGCGGAACCCTTGCCTGTTGAAGGGGTATCTGGTGTTGTGCCACCAGGTTTTGTTCCTACTTCCTTGTCGCCTATTTTAGCCCAAACGCATTCCTTCAATCCAATTGCGCCAAAGTATGTCAAAATATTACCACAGAGAGTCACCTCTTTTCCCAGGTTGCCGGGATTGGCACTGAGGTTGACAGCGTCACGCACGTTTGACAACTGAATTGGCATACACTTATTTACATCAGACTCATCTGCAGATGCTGCGATGAGAACGTTGGATGTAGAAACATTCTCGTCTATTGTGCCGAAAACAGCTGAATTTAGAGATTTCTCACCTGTAGGAATGTAACCTACGATATAACCCTTTACAAATACATTTGTGCCAGTTCCTACAATTTTAGCATCCGTTACCGTATAAGGGTCAGCTTCCGTACCAGAAGTTGTTGCTTCTGGGGTAGATGGCTTATTTGGTGTTCCGTATGGTGCTGGAACATCCTCGCAACTACTGAATGTAAAGACAGCCATTGCCGCCATCAATACAGAAAATATATACTTTTTCATATTCTTGTCTATTTTATTCTTGTTACTATGTATAATAAGGTGTAATTTACTTCACCAATATATTTTTGATTTCCCATGTTGGAGCTGAATTGTCGGTGCTAGTATAGAGGAAGCTAATGTAAATCTTCTTGCCACAATACTTCTTGAGGCTGATGGTAGATGTGACGAAATCCCAACTGTTACCTGCTGGATAAACATCTGCCTCTACATCTTTCCAATTAGTACCATCTGTGGAAACCTGTATCTTGCACTCCTTCTTAGGGTCATCGCTTGTCTTATTAATTGCCTGGTCTAAGGTAAGAGTTGCTTCTTGTACCTTGCTGAGGTCTATTTCTGGAGAGGTGAGACGTGAGCAGTTGGCATAAGATTTACTATTGTATCCACTGGCTTTCATTCCATAGTTGGCATTAGCCCAATTCCAAACGGCAGTAACACCATTGGCTGGCGTTATGTTCTCAATCTTGAAGTTACCTTGGCTCTCTGAGAATGTCTCGCTGAACACTGACAAAGTGATCTGCTCCAAGTCATCGATGTCACGAAGCAAGATTTGCCAAGTGTTGTCGTATCTTGTGAAGATACCTGTGATATTGTAGGCACCTTCTGGCAATACTTGGTTGGCAAACTTGGCATAGCCTGAAGTACGAACTACGAGGCTGCTGGTGCTAATGTTCTTGCCAGTAGTAGCATCTACCAAATAGCAATTTGTTGTTGCGTCGTTTGGCGCAAAAACTGTCTTGCCGTCTGCATCCTTGAAAGAAACTTTCTTGAGAACCATCAGCTTGCCTGCGTTCTCCTCCATGTAAGCGGCATCAGATACCTTGCTCAAGTCAAACTCGGCTGGTTCTATGTTCTTGGCGTCAGACTCGCCGATCAACTTGTAGTGCTGTTGCCAAGTAGGGCGGTCCATCTTACCGATAGAAGTTGCACCCGTCTTGAGGTTGGTGTAGATGCCACCAATCTCAGGCTGCTTGCCATAACCACCGATATAGAGACCTTTCAAGTCGATGAGAATCTGCTGACCTGGTGTGAGATAGCCGTGCAAGCCACCAGCGTTGATGCAAACGAGCAGAGCACCAGTCTCATCCTGTACAGAAACCTCTTGATACAAGTTGCCGCCGATGTCGTTGCCGGTGACATAACCCTTGATCTTGATATCCTTGTCGATTTTAGTGAATGCAGTGTTGCTGGCGATATTCTTTGCGTAGTCGCTCTTCAATTGTGCGATGGTGATGACATTGTCCTCGGTCAACTTGTTGTTGCCGTACGGACTTACTGGAACCTTTATGGTCTCAGTATCATCAGGATCTGCATAGCTGTCTCCCATGCAAGAAGCAAAGAGAAGGGCAGCAAATGCCATTGCGATATACTTAAATTTCTTCATGTCTTTTCTCGTTTTTAGAATCTGTATGATACCTGGAACATACCGTTAGTTCCAAACACGTAATACTTCTTAGGGTTCTTGGAGAACTGGTAGTAACGTACGTTGTTCACCTCGTTGTCGGTCAATGTGTAACCACTACGTGTGTTCTGCTCATAACCACCAGTTACGATCTTGCGGTTGTTCAACAAGTTGGTAATCATGAGGTTGAAGTTGAGGGAGCCTTTCTTCAAGCGTACACTCTTACCGATGCTTGCGTCAACCATCCAACCGCCATGTCCCTTTTCCTGTGCAGTTGCGCTCTCCAACAAGCGACCGTCTTCAGAAACACGTTCGAAGATTTCAGGATACTTGATGGCAGCATTCTGACGATTCTGCAAGGTAGAAGCGTAGCGATAGCTAGGAGAATATGACAAGTAGATGCGGTCGTAATAATTGGCGTTGAGGTCGATGAACCAACCATTGGAATGGAAGTTCAAGCCCAAGCTACCTACTGTAAGAGGTGTACCGCTCTCACGCATATCCTTCACATAAGCCTTGTCTGATTTCAGCTCAGCTGATTTTGACAACATATAGTAGGCATTTACATTATTGATGTTCTTGGCATCGCTAATGGAACCGACTGCCTTGAAGTTGAGGAATGAGGTGAGCTTGAAGTCAAGACCTGCCTCTACGCCGTAGTATTCCTTCTTCAAACCTGTCATGCTGACGTATGTGAATGAGTTCTCATCGTCGTTGTAGAAGCACTGCCACTCGGTGACGTGGTCGAGACGGCTATAGTATGCATTCAAGTTGGCGTGCAACCAAGAGTTTTGGAACTGATAGCTGAACTCACTGCTGAACACGTGCTCGTCCTTCAAGTTTGCCACATAGTCATTGTTGATTTCTGGAGCGATGAAGGCAGTGTTTGCCATAGGTGGACGCCACTCATAGCCTACGCCAATCTTGAAGGCATGACCACGGCCTGCGTCAAAGCTGATGCTTCCCTTGGCACCACCCTCGCCGAAACGAGCGATACCGCTGTTGCCGTATGAGTTGTCGGCAGCCATACCATTGCGCATATAACCATGACGGCGCATATTGGTCTGACCGAGCTTTGCGCTGAAGTTGGTCTGGAAACGACCCATTTCTGCTGTATAAGATGTCCAGAGCAAGCCCTTCGTCACCTCTAGCTTATAGTCGTAGCCGAACTTGTCGCCTTCATAAACCAACTTACCTGTCATGTTAGGACCTGCTGTGTTGAGGTCGTATTGTACACGAGGGTCGGTGATAGGGTAGTCGCCTACTGCGTATGTATTGATGTTGTGGAAGATGGTTCCACCGAGCATGTCGTCCATCGTCTGATAATGGCGGTTGCTATTGGTACCCAATGTCAAGCCACTTACCAATGTGGAGTTTTTTGTTACCTTGGCGGTCAATGTAGATGACAAGTTGAAAGTCAAGTTGTCACTATGTTTTGCCTGTACGTAGTAGAGAGTCTCACCGCCATTCTTGGCAGCCTGCTTGTTGGCATAGTAGAGCTGATCCCAGTTGATCTGGCGGTTGGCCTTGCTGGCAGTCCAATAGTTGTAAGCGTTGTTCCAGCTGTCCCAAGCTGACGCATTGTTACCATTGGCAAAGTCGCCCCAAACATAGAAGTTGGCGCTAGGCATATTCTTCCAGTAATCTGGCTGAGGGTTCTCGGCGTTGTTGTAGTTCAACTTGGTGCTCTTGTACATAGAGTATTTGCCATATACAGAGGTAGTGAGCTTCAACTTGTCGTTGATGTTCCAGTCCCATGTTGCGATGGCAGAAGGAGCGAAGTCGTTGACAACGCGAGAGTTGCGCTTATGACCATTCTGGTAGCCCCAGTAAGGGTTGTAGTAATAGTCGTTAGCAAGCCAGTAAGCCTCGTCGGTAGAAGCACCCTGGGTAGAGCGCTCGGTAGGGTTGCCCCAGGTAGAGAAACTCAGGGAGTGACCATTGTTCCACTTCTTCTGAACTCCGAAGAAGTAAGACAATGCGTTGTAGTATGTACCCTCTACATAGCCACGGTTAGCCCAACGATAGGTAAGACCCGCTGTGATAGCCCATCCACGATCGTTGAATCCACTGCTATAAGTGTACATGCCACGGAGCGTGTAGTTGCGGTTGGCGGCAGCTACAGAAGCGTAGTTGCCTACCTGCATGCTTCCGGCACGGAAATCATAGTTGTTGCTACCAGCCATTCCTGTCATGGAGTAGTTGTTACCCTCGAAAGGAAGGGCAAAGTCAACGTTGCGGGAGAAACGGTTCAGACCGCCGATATTGGAGAATCGGAACTGTCCGCTTTCCATGTCGTTGACTGGAGCACCATTGATATAGACATCATTGTACTTTTGGTTGAACGCACGGTAACGGAAACGCACCGGTGAGAACAGGTAGCCAGCCTCTGATGCATAAACGTTGGAGTTAGAGTTGAGGATGGTCACGTTCTGCGACATATCGTCATCCTCTCCCAACTGTGCCTCGGTGAATGTGAATGCGTTCTCGTCTAAGCCTGCCGCTACCTTTTGCTCAGTGTTTGAATTCTGGGCAAATGACACCGGCGCATAGCAGAGCGCAAGCATTGCTAATTTTACCTTTTGTTGCATAGTTTATCGATTAATTACTAATAATGTTTGCAAAGTAACGAAATATTTTTTAAAAATGAAAGCTTTTTTGATTAAATTTTGATGAAATATGCGGTTTTTTCAGATAAAATGCCGATATTTGCATTTGATAATGTGTTATCGAACATCATTGGACGACATATCCTTAGATAAAATGAATAAAAACTAAAATAATGAAGAAACAATTTTTGATGTTCGCCGCCTTGTTGATAGTCAGCTTGGCTGCGCTTGCCCAAGGGCAAAAACGATTCAATCTCTATGCCGTAGGCTTCTACAACCAGGAGAATCTCTTCGATACTTGCCACGATGAGGGCAAGAACGACTATGAGTATCTGCCTGCCAAGGGATGGAACGGCATGAAGTACACCAACAAGTTGCACAACATGGCTCGTGCCCTTGCCGACATGGGTACGGATAAGTTGCCTAAGGTGGGCTGCGCCTTCATCGGCATGGCTGAGGTGGAGAACCACAAGGTGCTCGATGACCTCATCGCTCAGGAACCTCTCAAGGCTCGTGGCATGAAGTACTGTCATATCGAGGGCCCTGACCGCCGTGGTATCGACTGTGCCTTGCTCTACAATCCTGCTCTCTTCACCGTGAAGAATGTGAAGTTGGTGCCATACGTTCAGGAGAAGGCAAAGGATAGCACTTATTATACCCGTGGTTTCCTCACTGTTCGTGGCGAGTTGGGAGGCGAGGATGTCGCAGTCATCGTGTGCCACTGGCCTAGCCGATTCTCTGGCCCTTTCTACCGTGAGTCGGGAGCTCGTCAGACCAAGGCTGTCAAGGACAGTCTCCTTCGCATCAACAAGAACATGAAGGTCTTTGTGATGGGTGATATGAACGACGACCCTACCAACAAGAGTATGCACGAGTGCTTGCAGGCTAAGCCTGAGATTAGCCAGGTGGGACCTGACGATATGTATAATCCTTGGTACAATATCCTTGCCAAAGAGGGAAAGGGCACCTTGTTCTATAACGGCAGTTGGAATCTCTTCGACCAGATTGTTATCACTCCTAACTTGCTCAACAAGGACAGCAAGCACAAGGATTTTTCTACCTTGAAATATTTCGCTCACCAGGTTTTCCGTCGTGACTACCTCATCCAGCAGGATGGTCAGTACAAGGGTGCTCCTCTCCGTACATCGGCTGGTGGCAGATGGCTCAATGGTTTCAGCGACCACTTGCCAGTTGTCATGTATCTTGTCAAGGAGGCGAAGTAAAAGTGAAGGGTTGTATGCAGATAGAGAATCATCCTTTTGAACCTTGGTTGCCAGTGAATGCGCATCTGCTGATGCTCGGCACCTTCCCACCTTCGCCCAAGCGATGGTGTATGCCTTGGTATTATCCTAATTTCCAAAATGACATGTGGCGCATCTTCGGCATCATCTTCTTCGGAGACAAGTTGCATTTCGTGGATGCGGAGAAGAAGCAATATCGCTTGGATGCCATCAAGGAGTTTCTGGAAGAGAAGGGCGTGGCTATCTTTGATACCGCCCAAAAGGTGATTCGTACCAAGAACACGGCTTCCGACAAGGACCTGCTAATCGTGGAGCCTGCCGACCTGGATGGGATGCTGAGAGCCTTGCCCGAATGCAAGGCGGTGTTGACAGCCGGACAGTTGGCTACCAAGGTCTTCACCGAGCATTATCATATCACGGAAACTCCGAAGATGGGAGGTTATGTGGAGTTCACCTTCGAAAATCGCACCTTGCGTCTCTATCGGATGCCAAGCAGCAGTAGAGCCTATCCACTGTCTGTAGAGAAAAAGGCAGAGTATTACAAACTGATGTTTGATGCCGTGCTCTAATATATAATAAGGTACGCATGTACATATTTGTTATTAAGAAAGAACAATAGAAAGAATAGCAAAATAGAATATCATGGACAAAGATAAAATTACAATCATTGGAATCGCTGGTGGTACTGGCTCTGGCAAGACTACCGTGGTAAAGAAGATCGTGGAGGCTTTGCCGCCTCACTATGTGGCTGTTGTGCCATTGGATTCCTATTACAATGATACGAGCCACATGACGGAAGAGGAACGCCATGCCATCAATTTCGACCATCCTGATGCTTTCGATTGGAAGCTCTTGCACAAGCAGTTGGCAGACCTTCGCAACGGCATTGCCATCGAGCAGCCTACTTATAGCTACTTGAAGTGCAATCGTGAGAAGGAAACCATCCATGTGGAACCCAAGCCTGTTATCATCATCGAGGGTATCATGACGTTGCTCAATAAGAAGTTACGTGACTTGATGGACTTGAAGGTCTTTGTCGATACCGACCCTGACGAGCGCCTCATTCGCAACATCCAGCGTGATACTATCGACCGTGGTCGTACTGTTTCGATGGTCGTGGATAGATACTTGAAGGTGCTCAAGCCAATGCATGAGCAGTTCATCGAACCTACCAAGCGATATGCCGACATCATCATCCCTCAAGGAGGAGAAAATGTAAAAGGAATTTCCATCCTGTGCAGTTATGTGACAGGACTTGTGGAAGGACTTGATGAATAAGAGAAATCCCTCGCCTTAGAGCTTTTGCTTCTAGACGAGGGATTTTTGTATCTATACGATTTCTTGTAAAATTAATTATCAGTTGTGAGGGTGACATTCTTCACTTACAGAATAAGCACTCTTACCTCGGCGTTCCCCATCTTCTCGATTTCGTTCATCGGTCGCTTGAAATAGACGCTTTGGATGGCTTTGTTGATGATGCCGTGTCCTACGGCTAGGATGGTTTTATTGGGATAGGCTACCTTGAGCCAAGTGAGGAAGTTCTGTGCCCTCGACTTCATCTTCTCCAAAGTTTCGATGTCGTCAGGCCAATCCTTCGGGTCTTTGGGGAGGCTAGGGATGAACTTGCCGGTGAAACTTCCCCAGTCTCGTTCACGAATCAGAGGGGTAGTGACTACCGCTTGATGATGAGGTTTGGCGATGATTTCGCAAGTCTGTATGCTGCGATGTAAGTCGCTGGAGACGAAGACGTCAATGTGGTCGTTTGTCATTTTCTTAGCCACTTCTTCGGCTTGGGCGATGCCTGCCTCATTTAGCTCTCCAGGAGTCTGTCCCTGCATGATGTGGGCAGCGTTATCCACCGTCTCGCCATGCCTTACAAGATATAATTTTGTCATAATCTTCAGTTTTTGTTCACAAAAGTACGAAAAAAGTTGGAGTTATCAAAGATAGTTTGTACTTTTGTGGGGTATTTTATGACTTATGTAGATTAATCAAGTAAAAAAGAGAAATATGAAAGTAGTACATAGTTCGTTTTTTCGTGCTCTCTGCGCCATCATCGTGGGAGCACTTCTCATCCAGTATCGTGAGCAGACGGTGACTTGGATTACCATCGCCATCGGCGTGCTGTTCTTCCTTTCGGGTGTCATTTCCATTGCCACTTACTTCAGTGCCAAGCGAAATGCCAGCAAGGTGGGTATCGTCTATGATGCCAATGGCAGGCAGATTTCCGGTTTGGTGCCTAGCTTTCCTATCGTGGGAATCGGCAGTTTGATACTCGGTTTGATTTTGGCACTGATGCCAAACACGTTCATCAACAGTTTGATGTTTATCCTTTCGGTGATTCTCATCATGGGAGCGTTGACGCAGTTTACCAATCTCGCCACGGCTCGCAAAATGGGTGGGGTAGGTTTCGTCTATTGGATATTCCCTTCCATCATCCTCTTGGTAGGTTTGCTTGCCATCATCAAGCCGTCAGCCATTGCTTCGGCTCCGCTCTTCATCATTGGTTGGACGATGCTCATCTATGGAGTGGTGGAGTGCATCAATGCCTTCAAGATTGCCAATAATAAGAGAAAGTGGGCAAAGGCAGAGGAAGTTTCTTCGGCTGCTGGAACGACAGAGAATGACTCGTATATCGAGGAAATCAAGGAGGAAGAAGAAAAAAAAGAATGATGGCTTAGGTATGAATAGAGTAATGGTCTCGGTATGAAAAGAGAATGTTCATCTTGGTCTGAAAAGAGAATGATCCTCCCTGTATGAGAGTATAAAAGAATCCCCAATAGTTTTGCTGAATGGTAAACTATTGGGGATTTTCTTTATGCTTTTGTAGTGCAACCTTTTTTCTATATACTTTTTGTAGAGCAAGGTTCCTTGCTTGCTACCAGATAGCTCTTATAATTGGAACTTATAGCCTAAGGTAATTTGGAAGACGGAGTGTCTGTCGTCTGATCTCATCTTGATGCCTTCGTTCTCAACGTAGCCACTTGCGACCTTAGTCACACCGAGGTTGTAGCGAGCATCAATGATGAGTCCATTGTACTCGTATGACAAACCGATAGGGATGGAGAAGTCAACGGTGTTGATTTTATAGTTGGTGTCAGCCTGCTTGAAGGCTTCATCAATGTCAACGCTGACACCGCCAATGCTAACTTTCTTATTGATACAGAAGCCTGGTTGGATGCCGGCTTTCAGTGCCAAACCCTTGACAACATAGACGTTGGCGAGGATAGGAATGTTGATGTAGTCGAGTTTGAGGGTTCCATTGTATTCGTCAAAGTCGCTCTTGGCACCTTGCATAGAGTACATCAAGGCTCCAGTGATGGCGAATTTTTTGGTGGCTTGGTAACCGAGTTCAGCTCCACCTGTGAAACCGATTCTTGAAGAGGCATCGTCTTCGTCGGTGAGGCTGGCGATATTCAGACCTACCTTAGGTTGTAATGTGACAGAACCAACGGCACTTTGTGCAAATGTGCAGAGTGAAAATACAGCCATGGCGGCTGAAAGGAATAGTCTTTTCATAAAACTGCTTTTTAGTGTGAATAATATGATAAAGAGAACCTATAGGCACTCTTTTGAGAACCTATGGGCTTAAGATTTTTGTTTGCTAGATTTTTAGAGCTTAAACTTGTAACCGAGAGTAAGTTGGAATACTGAGTTGTTGCCATCTGCACCATCGAATACCTTGGTGCAACCGATGTTGTAACGAGCATCCAAGCAGAAGTTCATGTATTCGTATGAGATACCTACTGGAACAGAGAAGTCGAAAGTCTTGACTACGTCAGAGTTAGCGTCGTCCTTTCCTACCATAAAGCCAGGCTGAACACCAGCTTTCAATGCCAATCCTTTTGCTACATAGAAGTTCGCAAGAATAGGAATGTTCAAGTAGCTTGGACTCCAAGTAGCGCTAACGTGATCCTCAGAAACCTTGAAGCCCTGGAAAGAGTAGAGCAGACCACCGCTCAAGCCAACCAATGGAGAAATGTGATATTCCAATTCTGCACCACCTACGAAACCAGCTTTGTAGTCAGCACCGTCTGTTGTTACAGATGCGCAGTTCAAACCGACCTTAGGCTGGATAGTGAAATCACCTGCTGAATACTGTGCGAAAGCACCTACTGAAGACAGAACCATAGCTGCCATTACCAATAACTTTTTCATAATCTCTAATCTTTTATTAGTTAATACTTATGTTAGTAATTGTATCTATAATTAAGATAGAATCGCAACCGACTTTCATCGTGTTAGCGATGGCAAAGATATAATAAATCTGAATACAATGCAAATATTTCGTTACTTATTTTACATTTTGGGGCAAAATAATGCCTATTTCTTACGTTTTGGAATATTCTTACTAAAATTATTCGTGAATTTCTTGCTTCGTAAGGGAAAAAATCGTACTTTTGCAGCAGTTCTTTGAATAAGCGTACAGATAAAGATAGTACGAAAGTTAAAAAGAAAGGAAAATGATTATGACAACACAAGAGATAAAGGAGGAGTAAGGCTTTCCACCATGAAAGCTTTACTCCTCCTCTTCGTCTGCATCATTCCAATCATCCAAGTCCTCGAAACCGAACATGGTTGGATCGACAAAGGCATCCAGTGCTCGGCGTTCCTTCTTCGTTGGGCGACCTGTTCCCCTGGCTCTATCGACGAAACCGCTGATGCGACTCATCTCCAGTAGTTCATACTGCTTAGGGTCGGTCACGTTCTTATAGACACCAAACAGCATCTTGGCTCCCACTCGCTGCTCGATGCAGTCGAGTACCTCAAAGGAATAGGTGATGGGGGCTTTCTTCACGCTCACCACATCGCCACGCTTGATGATATAGGATGGCTTCCTGGTAACGCCGCCCACGGTGACACGACCATTCTTGCAGGCATCCGCCGCAATGCTGCGCGTCTTGTAGATGCGGGCTGCCCAAAGCCACTTGTCTATTCTGGCACTTTCCTTCATATATATAATATAAGGTATAAGGGAAAGATTACTTCTTTCCGAGTTTGTTGTATTGGTTCATCGTGTTGTCGATGCCCTGGAGCACGAAACTCTTGATGATTTCCACACCCAGGTCGATGGCAGGCTGAAGCTGCCTCATGTCCTCCTCGCTGTACTTGCCGAGCACCCAGTCTATCTGACCGCCACGAGGGTAGTCGTTGCCGATACCCATGCGAAGTCGGGCATAGTCTTGTCCGATGAGCTGCTGGATATGTCCCAAACCATTGTGACCACCATTGCTTCCATTCGCCTTCAAGCGGAAGGCACCGAGAGGCAGGGCGAGTTCGTCGCTGATGACGAGCAGCCGCTTCTGGTCTATCTTCTCCTGGTTGAGCCAGTATCTCACGGCATTGCCGCTGAGGTTCATGAAGGTGGTAGGCTTCAGCAAGAAAACCTTGCGTCCCTTGATGGAAGTCTCAGCCACGAAACCATAACGCTTATCTTCAAAATGAATATTGGACGCTTTAGCAAAAGCGTCCAATACCATAAATCCCGTGTTGTGTCTTGTTCCGGCGTATTCATCGCCAGGGTTGCCAAG
>JABLTS010091623.1_pt1 | contig 85197 bp, 72 predicted proteins | sample 7160081 | NCBI WGS metagenome assembly JABLTS01 (sample SAMN14651231, study PRJNA627086) | human gut metagenome | isolation source: feces | host: Homo sapiens | reverse complement strand
CTATAGAAACAATGACCGCAACGGCTATGGAAACAGAGACAACAGAGACGGAAACAACAATGGCTATAGAAACAACGACCGCAACGGCTATGGAAACAGAGACAACAGAGACGGAAACAACAACGGTTATAGAAACAATGACCGCAACGGCTATGGAAACAGAGACAACAGAGACGGAAACAACAACGGCTATAGAAACAACGACCGCAACAGCTACGGAAACAGAGACAACAAGGATGGTAATAACGGTTATAGAAATAACGACCGCAATGGAAATAACAATGGACGTTCAGGAAGAGACGGACAGGGCTTTTCAGGTGCAAGAAGAAATGACAGAGCAGCTTCAGCACCTAAGGAAGATTTCATATTTGAAACAAAACCTGATTCAAGAAGACCTGATTCAAGAAAGAATGATTCAAGAAAGAATGATAGAAAGAAGGACAATGAGGCAAAGGAGAATCTTAAGTTTGCTAACAGCAAGCATGAGAAGAAGCCAGTTCCAAAGCCAGAAAAGAAGGAAGAGGAGACAATTAAGCAGCTTGTTTTACCAGATACCCTCACTATAAAGGAACTTGCTGATAAGATGAAGGTCCAGCCATCAGCTATCGTTAAGAAGTTATTCCTTCAGGGCAAGGTTGTTACGATTAACCAGGAAGTTGATTATGATACAGCTGAGGAAATAGCACTTGAGTTCAACTGTATATGTGATCATGAGGTAAAGGTTGATGTTATAGCAGAGCTTCTTAAGGAAGATGAAGAAGATGAGTCAAAGATGGTTCCAAGACCACCAGTAGTCTGTGTTATGGGACACGTTGATCATGGTAAGACATCACTTCTTGATGCAATCAGAGAGACACATGTTACAGATAAGGAATCAGGTGGTATCACACAGAAGATTGGTGCTTATATGGTAGATGTTAACGGACAGAAGATAACATTCCTTGATACACCAGGACATGAAGCTTTCACAGCTATGCGTATGCGTGGAGCACAGGCTACAGATATTGCTATTCTCGTAGTAGCAGCAGATGATGGCGTTATGCCACAGACTATCGAAGCTATTAATCATGCCAAGGCAGCAGGTGTGGAGATTATTGTTGCAGTTAACAAGATTGATAAGCCTAACGCCAACATCGAAAAGGTTAAGCAGGAACTTACAGAATATGAGCTTATAGCTGAAGACTGGGGTGGTTCTACTACATTTGTTCCAGTATCTGCCCATACAAAGGAAGGTATTGATGAGCTTCTTGAGATGATACTTCTTACAGCTGAGGTTAATGAGTTAAAAGCTAATCCTGATCGTAAGGCAAGAGGTATTGTAATAGAAGCAGAGCTTGATAAGGGACGTGGTCCTGTGGCTACAATTCTTGTACAGAAGGGTACATTAAGAGTGGGTGATGCAGTTGCTGCTGGTTCATGCTATGGTAAGATAAGAGCCATGATAGATGATAAGGGAAGAAGAGTTAAGGAAGCAACACCTTCTATGCCTGTAGAGATACTTGGTCTTAACGATGTACCTAATGCAGGTGAGATTATTATGGCTACAGATAACGAAAAAGAAGCAAGAAATATTGCTGATACATTCATAGCAGAGGGCAAAAAGAAGCTTCTTGATGATACTAAGCATAAGGTTTCACTTGATGCTTTATTTGAACAGATACAGGCTGGTAACATGAAGGAACTTGATCTTATCATAAAGGCAGATGTACAGGGTTCAGTAGAAGCTGTTAAGCAGAGCCTTGTTAAGCTTTCTAATGAAGAAGTTATCGTTAAGGTAATACATGGTGGTGTTGGTAACATCAACGAATCCGATGTTGTTTTAGCATCAGCTTCTAATGCGATTATTATAGGATTTAATGTAAAGCCAGATAATCAGGCAAGAATAGTAGCAGAAAGAGAAAAGGTTGACTTAAGACTTTACAGCGTTATCTATAATGCTATTGAAGATGTAGAAGCAGCACTTAAGGGTATGCTTGAACCTATATACGAAGAAAAGATTATCGGTCATGCTGAAATAAGACAGATATTCAAAGCATCAGGTGTTGGTAACATTGCAGGTGCTATCGTTACAGAGGGTAGAATCACAAGAGATTCTGTTGTCAGAATCACAAGAGACAAAGAACAGATATACGAAGGACCTATCGCAACACTTAAGCATTTCAAGGATGATGTCAAGGAGGTTAAGGCTGGTTCTGAATGTGGTATGGTATTTGAAAACTTCGGACAGATTCAGGAAGGCGACCTTGTAGAAGCACATATTATGGTTGAGGTGCCAAGATAAAAATGTCAATATATTTAAAGTATCCGGGTTATGGGTATCCGGATACTTTAAAGTAAAAGAATATGATTCATATAAAAAGTGTCAGAAAAGGGGGATACAATGCGTAAAAACAGCGTAAAGAATACCCGTATTAATGGCGAGGTATTAAAAGAGCTTAGTAATATAATTCGCAGTGAAATCAAAGATCCAAGGATTAATCCTATGACTTCGGTTGTATCTGTTGAGGTTGCACCAGACCTTAAGACATGCAAAGCATATATAAGTGTTCTTGGTGATGAAAAGTCACAGCAGGATACTATTGCAGGACTTAAGAGTGCGGAAGGCTATATTAGGAGAGAACTTGCAAGAACAGTTAATCTGCGTAACACACCAGAGATTAAGTTTATACTTGATCAGTCAATAGAGTATGGAATTAATATGTCTAAGCTTATAGACGAAGTGACTAAAAAAGATGATGAGAGTCATAAATAGTAGATGATTAACTGATAAAAGCTTTAGTTAAGAATGGAGAATAAGGTATGAATGTGATTGAGGAATTAAAGGGTGCACATGTTGTCGGAATAACTGGACATATAAGACCAGATGGCGATTGTACGGGTTCTACACTTGCATTATATAATTATTTGAAAAAAAATATGCCGGATATGGATGTTTCAGTATACCTTGAACAGCCAGGAGAGGAATTCTCATATCTTAGCGGATATTCAGATATAAGGAATACATTAGAAGAAGACAAAAAGTTTGATGTGTTTATTGTTCTTGACTGTAGTTCAATAGACAGAATAGAGCCTTTTGCCAGAGGTTTTGAAAATGCTGATAAGACTATATGCATAGATCATCATATAAGTAATAACAGCTTTGCAGATGTTAATCAGGTTGTTCCTGATGCCAGTTCAGCATGTGAAGTGCTGTATGATACATTAGATGATGAAAAGATAGATAAAGCAGTGGCAGAGTGTATATATACAGGTATTATACATGATACAGGTGTGTTCAAGTATAGCTGTACATCTCTTCATACTATGGAAATAGCGGGAAAGATGATGCAGATGGGAATAGATTATTCTGATATAATAGACAACAGCTTTTATAAGAAAACATATGTACAGAACCAGATACTTGGAAGAGCGTTACTTGAGAGCGTGCTTTTCTATGATAAAAAATGCATATTCTCAAGTGTTACAAGAGATGAAATGAACTTTTATGGTGTGACAGGAAAAGAACTGGGTGGTATAATAGAGCAGTTAAGACTTACCGAGGGTGTTGAAGTTGCTATATTCTTATATGAAACCGGAGATGACGAATATAAAGTCAGCTTAAGATCTAAAAAAGAGATAGATGTCAGTGCTATAGCAGTGGCTTTTGGCGGCGGTGGACATGTGAGGGCAGCTGGTTTTTTGGCAAAAGGAACTGTGCATGATATAGTCAACCGTATAGGAGAAATGATAGAAGAACAGTATTCTGATATGCAGAATTAATTAAAGGAGTACATGCGGTATGAACGGTATAATTAATGTATATAAAGAAAAAGGGTTTACATCTCATGATGTAGTAGCAAAGCTACGAGGTATTCTTCATATGAAAAAAATCGGACATACCGGAACACTTGATCCAGATGCAGTAGGTGTTTTGCCAGTGTGTCTTGGAAAAGGAACAGGGCTGGTATCTATGATAACAGACTGGACTAAGACATATGAGGCAGTGATGCTTCTTGGTACAACCACTGATACGCAGGATACAAGTGGAAATGTTTTAACAAAGTCGGTGGTTGATGTAGACGAAAGAACAGTTATTGAGGTATGCAGCCAGTTTGAAGGTGAGTACGAACAGATTCCGCCGATGTATTCGGCATTAAAGGTTAATGGAAAGAAGCTTTATGAGCTTGCAAGAGCTGGAATAGAGGTTGAGAGAAAACCAAGAAGAGTAGTTATTAATTCGCTAAGAGTTAATGACATTAATCTGGAAGATGATATAAAAACAGTAACAATAACAGTAGACTGTTCTAAAGGAACTTATATCAGGACATTATGTGATGATATAGGAAAAAAGCTGGGCTGTGGAGCTTGTATGATGTCGCTTAAAAGAACGAGAGTCGGAGATTTTATCATAGATGATACACTGACACTTAACCAGATAGCTGCGCTTACTTTAAAGGGTGATATAGAGCAGTACATAGTCAGCATAGATAAAATGTTTTCTGGCTACAGAAAGGTTGTTGTCAGTGCAGGATATAACAAACTCCTTTATAATGGCAATAAGCTTCCACTTGAGGCAGTGCAGGATCAGAACAGCGAATTTCTGGATATGGAAGAATTCAGAATATATGATGCAGATGAGGATTTTGTCGGCATATATAAATATATCGGAGGACAATTAGTTCCAAAGAAAATGTTTTATGAAAAATCAGTTACCTGAAAGGTGGTGCATACCAGGATGGAATACATACATGGTACTGAGGATTTCAAGCTTGATAAACCAAGTGCTGTAACACTTGGCAAATTCGATGGTGTTCATCTTGGACATCAGAAGCTGATATCAATAGTCAGGGAAAAGGCGGATGAGCTTGGATTGCTGTCAGTTATGTTTACATTTGACAGAATACCGCTTAGCATATGTCCGCAGAAGAATCAGCATTTTTTATCTACGAATTCGGAGAGAAGAAATCTTTGTGAGAATTATGGACTTGATGTTGAAGTTGAATATCCGTTCACGACAGAGCTTATGAACATGGAACCAGATGACTTCATAAAAGATATTCTTGTTGATAAGCTTAAGGCGAAAGTGCTTGTTGTTGGTACAGACTACTGCTTTGGAAAAAACAGAAGCGGCAATGTTGAGTTCCTTATAAAAAATGCAGCAAGATATGGATATGAAACAATAGTTGTAGAAAAAGAAAAGTTTCAGGGAAAAGATATAAGCAGTACATATGTACGTGAAGAGCTTAAAATGGGACATATGGAAACAGTGAATGTTTTGTTAAACAGACCATATTCAATATCTGGAATTGTTGCCAAGGGTAACCAGCTTGGCAGAACGATAGATATCCCGACTATTAATGTATATCCTACAGAGATAAAGCTGCTCCCGCCAAATGGAGTATATGCATCCAAAATACTTATTGATAACATCGAATATTACGGAGTGACCAATCTTGGTACAAAGCCAACGGTCAGTGATGGATATGAAATAAGTGTAGAAACCAATGTTTTTTATTTTGATAAAGATGTGTATGGAAACAGGGTAGAGGTTAAACTGCTTCATTTTTTAAGACAGGAAATGAAGTTTGAGAATATAGAAGCTTTAAAGAAACAGATGGAAAGTGATGCAAGCTTTGCAAAAGAAATGTTTATGCTTTAGTCTGTATAGATGTCTTTACTAAATTTTGCGAAAATGTTTTGACAAAATACTTGATTATAAGATGGAGATATGCTATATTACATAGCGTATGAGCCGTCACCCAGATTAGGGACACTCCGACCCGGATCTTAGTGACAGGTGATTAAAAAATAGGAGGAATATTAGAATGATATCTAAGGAAAAGAAAGCAGAAATTATCGCTAACTATGGAAGAAAAGCAGGAGATACAGGTTCTCCAGAAGTTCAGGTTGCAATCTTAACAGAAAGAATTGCTGAATTAACAGAACATTTAAAGGTTAACCAGAAGGATCACCACTCAAGAAGAGGTCTTTTAAAGATGGTTGGTAAGAGAAGAGCTTTACTTTCTTATTTAAAGAAGAACGATATCGAGAGCTACAGAAACTTAATCGAGCGTTTAGGAATCAGAAAGTAATTATAAGGGCGGAGTTGTACCTATATTATATGTACAACTTCGCCCTGCTTTGTGTCTATATATACGGAAATATCCAGGTAGATACAGAAGGAAAGCTATAAAATAACCATAAAAAGCAGCAGAAACAGGCATATAACAGAAGGGATAACCGAGACCACTCAAAAGAATATCATTTTTATGACGATATAAGGATATGCAGATGCATATTTAAGTGGTGTTTTTTTGAGTTGTTTCGGACCTTCTGTTCAAAAACTAAACTAAACAGCCAAAAGGCAGAAACGAGGAAAGCATGTTTAAACAGTACACAATGGAATTAGCTGGCAGAACATTAAGAGTTGATGTTGGCAGAGTATGTGCACAGGCTAACGGAGCAGCACTTATGCACTATGGGGATACAGTAGTACTTTCAACAGCTACTGCATCTAAGGAACCAAGAGAAGGAATCGATTTCTTCCCACTTAGTGTTGAATATGAAGAGAAGATGTACGCTGTTGGTAAGATACCAGGCGGCTTCAACAAAAGAGAAGGAAAGGCTTCTGAGAACGCAATTCTTACATCAAGAGTAATAGACAGACCTATGAGACCTTTATTTCCTAAGGACTATCGTAACGATGTTACACTCAACAATATGGTTATGGCAGTAGATCCAGAGTGCCGTCCAGAGCTTGTAGCTATGATAGGTGCTTCTATTGCAACATGTATATCAGATATTCCTTTTGATGGTCCATGTGCCATGACACAGATTGGTATGATTGATGGTGAGTTTGTTGTTAACCCATCACAGACACAGTGGCAGGAAGGTGATCTTCAGCTTACAGTTGCATCTACTAAGCAGAAGGTTATTATGATTGAAGCAGGTGCCAATATTATCCCAGAGGATAAGATGATAGAGGCTATCTATAAGGCTCACGATATCAACCAGACAATCATTGCCTTTATTGAAAAGATTGTAGCAGAGGTTGGTAAGGAAAAGCATTCATATGAAAGCTGTGCTATTCCAGCAGAAATGTTCGAGGCCATGAAGCAGGTAGTTTCACCAGAGGAAATGGAAATAGCAGTATTCTCTGATGATAAGCAGACAAGAGAAAAGAACATTGATGAAGTAACAGAAAAGATGAAGGAAGCTTTTGCTGACAATGAAGAATACCTTGCAGTTCTTGGTGAGGCTGTTTATCAGTATCAGAAGAAGACTGTACGTAAGATGATCTTAAAGGATCATAAGAGACCTGATGGACGTGCTATTAACCAGATAAGACCACTTGCAGCAGAGGTTGATATCATTCCTAGAGTACATGGTTCTGCTATGTTTACAAGAGGACAGACACAGATATGTGATGTTGTAACACTTGCTCCTTTATCAGAGGCACAGAAGGTTGACGGACTTGATGATAACGTTACAACTAAGAGATATATTCACCATTATAACTTCCCTTCATACTCAGTAGGTGAGACAAAGCCTTCAAGAGGACCAGGACGTCGTGAGATCGGTCATGGAGCATTAGCTGAAAGAGCACTTATTCCAGTACTTCCTTCAGAAAAGGATTTCCCTTATGCAATCCGTGCTGTATCAGAAACATTTGAATCTAATGGTTCTACATCTATGGCATCTACATGTGCATCATGCATGTCACTTATGGCAGCTGGTGTTCCACTTAAGAGCATGGTAGCAGGTATCTCATGTGGACTTGTAACAGGCGATACAGATGATGATTATGTAGTACTTACAGATATCCAGGGACTTGAAGACTTCTTTGGTGATATGGACTTTAAGGTAACAGGTACAACAGAAGGTATCACAGCTATCCAGATGGATATTAAGATTCATGGTCTTACACGTCCTATCGTAGAGGAAGCTATAAGAAGAACAAGAGAAGCAAGACTCTTTATCATGGATACATGTATGAAGCCAGCTATTGCTGAGCCTAGAAAGACAGTAGGTGAATATGCACCTAAGATTATCCAGACAACTATAGATCCAGCTAAGATTGGTGAAGTGGTTGGACAGCGTGGTAAGGTTATCAATGCAATCATTGAAGAATGCGGTGTTAAGATTGATATAACAGATGATGGCTTTGTATCAATATGCGGTGTTGACCAGGCTGGTATGGATAAGGCTATGAAGTATATAAGAACTATCGTAGATGAATTCGAAGAAGGAAAGATATATGAAGGTAAGGTTGTAAGCATCAAGGAATTCGGAGCTTTTGTTGAGTTTGCACCTGGTAAGGAAGGTATGGTTCATATCTCTAAGATATCTAAGGAAAGAATCAATATGGTAGAAGATGTTCTTACTCTTGGTGATGTTGTTAAGTGTAAGTGTATGGGCAAGGACAAGATGGGAAGAATAAGCTTCTCTATCAAGGATGCTGAATAAATATATTACATTATAAGGAGGATACAGACATGGTAGATCAGAATTGTGCATATTGTATGGAAGGTGAACTTGTTGCAAAGTTCGGTATTAAAATCTGTGAATTAGAAACATCTAAGGTATATCTTTTCAAGGAGCAGAGCCATCCAGGAAGATGTATCGTAGCTCACAAAAAGCATGTAGGTGATATGAATGAGCTTACAGCAGAAGAAAGAGCAGCTTACTTTGAAGATGTTGCAAGAGTTGCAAGAGCTATCATGAAAGCTTTCAATCCAGATAAGGTTAATTATGGTGCATATGGAGATACAGGACATCATCTTCATTTTCATCTTTGCCCTAAATACAAGGATGAATATGAATGGGGCGGGGTATTCCTTATGAATCCTGACAAAAAGTATTTAACAGATGCAGAATATGCAGAAATGATTGAAAAGATTAAGGCAAATCTTTAATCTATAACATCATATTTATTAATGTTGTAGTGCGAAATATCGTTATATCTGGCTATGATATGCCAGGTATAACGATATTTTTTGCTTTTTATGCAGATATGTGGTATAATTGACGAAAATTAAACGTGTGAAGCAAAAGAAATTGTATATATTAATGTATTGCATTTATCAGAGAGGCTATTTATGGAACATACAAGAGACAATCAACAAAAGAAAATAACGGCTTCAAAAGTTGAAAGAGATGAATTATATTTATATTCGTTAAAGAAAATGGCTGATAATAATATTAACAGCAATGAGTCGCCATTGACAGGATTATATGGAATAAAAGCATTTTTCTATCAGTCCAATGAATTGATGAAAAAAAATCCGGATAAAAGATTTGCGGTCATAAGAATGGATATATATCATTTTAAAACGGTGAATGAATTCTGCGGGAGACAGGAGGGCGATAAACTGTTAAAGTACATATCAGAACTGTTTCAAAGATATATAGGAGAATATGCTGTTGCAGGACATCTGAGGGCAGATATATTTACCCTGTGTACGAAGTTTGAGGACGAACAGCAGCTTATAGATATATCAAAGGATATTAAGAAAGAGATAGACAGCTATGAGATATCATGTAAGATTATCCCGGCATTTGGCATATGTACCAATGCTGGAAATCTTGATATAAGCCTTATGTGTGACTATGCAGATCTTGCATTAAATAGGATTAAGGGCAAGGTATTCAGGGTGTATGAGTTCTATGATACTGATATGCGTGAGAAAATGCTCTTTGAGAAAAAGATAGAGAATGATATACTGCCAGCACTTAAGAATGACTGCATAAAGACATATATACAGCCAAAGGTTGATATGCGTACAGGACGTATAGTTGGCGGTGAAGCACTTGTTAGATGGCAGCGTGAGGATGGAAGTATGGTATATCCGGATGAGTTTATACCAGTTATAGAAAAGAATGGATATGTGCTTGACGTTGATGACTATATGTGGGACAAGGTGTGCTATTATATAAAACAGCTTGAAAAGGAAGGCAAAACCCCGGTTCCTATATCTATTAATGTATCGAGAATGCATGTCTATCAGGAAGATTTTATAGACAGGATTAAAAAAATTACAAGCAAATATGATATCAATCCAAAGCTTATACCTTTAGAGATTACAGAAAGCGCATTTACAAGTGAAGAGAGCAGTCTTTATAGAAAGATTAAATCACTTCAGGATTGTGGATACAGGTTTTCTATGGATGATTTTGGTTCTGGTTATTCATCACTTGGAATGCTTAAGGATGAACATGTTGATGAAGTTAAGATTGATAAAACATTTGTGGATGATATAGCTACGGATAAGGGAAGAATTCTGTTAAAGAATGTTATACAGATGATCAGAGCTCTTGGCATAGACATGATAGCAGAAGGGGTTGAAACAAAGGAACAGGCTGATTTTCTTGTTAATAATGGATGTATCTATGCCCAGGGGTATTATTATTACAGACCTATGCCAATAGAAGATTTTGTGTTATTGCTTGAAAAGTCAGGTAAAGAGTGATAAAATATCTGTCGGCGTATTTTAGATAATTGAGTTAAAAAAGGAGAAATAAAATGTCAGGACATTCAAAATTTGCTAACATAGCCCATAAGAAAGCTGCTAATGATGCTGCTAAGGGTAAAATATTTACAAGACTTGGTAAGGAGATTATGGTTGCCGTTAAAGAAGGTGGACCTGATGTTAATAATAATAGTAAGCTAAGACAGGTTGTTACTAAGTGTAAGGCAGCTAATATGCCTAATGATACAATTGACAGAGCTATTAAGAAGGCTGCAAGCACAGATATGTCTGATTTTGAATCAGTTACATATGAAGGATATGGTCCTAACGGAACAGCTATCATAGTTGAGGCTTTAACAGATAATAGAAACCGTGCAGCATCTAACATAAGAAATGCATTTACAAAGGGTGGCGGTAATGTAGGTACACCTGGCTGTGTATCATTTATGTTTGATAACAAGGGACAGATAATCGTAGATAAGGAAGAATGTGACAAGGATGCAGACGACCTTATGATGCTTGCTCTTGATGCCGGCGCAGATGATTTTAATGAAGAAGATGACTGCTATGAGATAACAACAGCTCCAGATGATTTTGGAACTGTAAGTGATGCACTTTCAAACGAAGGTGTAACATTCGCATCAGCAGAGGTTACTATGATACCTCAGACTATGGTTGAACTTACATCAGAAGATGATATTAAGAAAATGAGAAGAATACTTGCACTTCTTGACGAAGAGGATGATGTTCAGAATGTTTATCACAACTGGGATGAACCAGTAGAAGATGAAGAATAATGCTTTAATGTATTGTATTAGAGGCAGGCTGGCCCGCTTTTGGGTTTGGCCTGCCTTTCTTTTTATGCTGTCTATTGTCTAAAGCTTATATTTGCCTTATATACACCAGCTGATCAAAATCAGTAAGTGAGTTGGATAATGTAAACTAAACATTTTTGGGGGCTTTTATTTTGAATGATTTAGTGTTATTATTAAGAAAATATTTTGTAATTATCAGGGAAGATGATTATTAAGACGGAGAATATAATGCTTATAAAAGAAGTTCCAAAAGATGCTGAGCTTACGATAGAGGTCAGTGCAGCTGCAAGAAAACTGGAGTTTAAGTCGCAATGTATAGATACAGGCATGAATTATCTGTATGCCAGACCTATAATTATAGATGGAAAAAGAGTCTCTTTTGAGGCTTCAGTTACTCTGTCAGTCAGTCTTGTATATATAAGAGAAGATAAGAATCCTGTGCTATGGAGAGGTGTAGGAATATCGACTGTCACTGAGAATGGAAAGTCGATGTATAAGATAACCTCATCCGTGGAAGGTTATGAGATGAACAGAAGACAGGCATTCCGGCTGTTTCTTGGATTAGGAGCAGTAGCACAGATAGGTATTAATAAAAAAGCTGTTAATGTTATTTTAAAAGATATAAGTGAGAATGGATTTTCATTCGTGGGAAATGAAGACATAGAGGTTAATAAATCGCCTGTAAGACTTGTATTTAAAGATACAGATGAAACCATAAGCCTTATGGGAGTCGTTGTAAGAAAAGTAAAGGCAGGTGAAAAAAAGATAATATATGGATGTGCTTTAACATCATGTAACACAGATATTGTACATTATATCAATGCAAAACAAAGATACTATCTTTCAACAGCAAAGAATACCCAGATTAATGCTAACAGGGCAGCTATAAGAAATGCATTAAGAGAACCGCCTAAGTATATTAATAACAATAATAAACAGGTAAATAAAAAGAAAACATGATAATAAAAGCTGGGAAATAAAAAAGTATTAAGTGAAAATGAATTCAGCGAATTAAGAAAGTATTCAGTAAATAAAATGAATTCAGTATATAAAAAGGGAAAGAGGAATTGGAGAAACTAATATGAGGGAAACAGGAAGCAATAGCTTAGAAAAAAAACAAAAACGGGAGTTCGTAAGAGCAGAAATAGATGATCAGTATTCTATGACAAAAATCTGTCCTAAATGTGGAACTACAATGGTATATGCTTTTGGAGAGACATATGAATGTCCAAAGTGTGGAAATAAAGAATATACAGATTTTGGAAAAATAAGAGAATATCTTGAAACACATGGACCTCAGAATGCAGTGACTATTGCAGATGCAACAGGTGTCAGTGTAAAAACTATCCAGAAGTTTTTATATCAGGGAAGAATAGAGATTCCAGATGGTTCAGATTCATACATAAAATGCCAGATGTGTGGTGCTGATATCAGATATGGAAGATTCTGTCCTGACTGTATGGCAAAGCTTAATAAAGAAAACCAGACAGCAGTTTATGTAGGAGAGAAGCCTAAGCATAAGAGAGACCGTAACGGAAAGATGCATACTCTCGATGAAAGAGAAACAGAGAATGTATCAAGAAAGCCAATAGCACTTCATAGGAATGCAAAAAAGAATAATAATCAGTAATATATAAGCAAAAGGACAATATTTATGGGTTGTTGCAATCAGATGGTGGATGTATAATATCAATATATTCAAACAATACACATCTGAGTATCAATAAATATAATGGAGGATTGCTTTATGAAAAACATTAGCTTGATAGATGAGGACTTCATGGATTTTCCTATAGGAGAGTTCCCATATGACAAAAACCATTCGGCTATGGGGGAATATCATTTTATACATTATCCTGGATTTTATGGACGATGGTATGACCCTGTATGTAACTACAGATATAACGGACAGGGTGCCTCATGGTGCATTATGGAGTATAATGGCAGACATTATATGGAACAGATGAGGCTTCACAATACAGAACCACACAGGACATTCCCTACACTTGAAACCGGTGACAGATTCTGGAGAGATTATGATATAGAAGCAGGACTTAGAATGTTCAATACCAAATGGGGAAGCGCAGGTATTGGTTTTTGTGCGCAGAATTCCCTGAATCTTCTTGCATGTATATTTGAAGATAAGAAGCTGAAGCTTGTATACAGACATAAAGAAGATGTAGAAGAAATCAAAAGCGTTGACTTTGACTACAATTGCGATGACACATATAACATAAAGGTATCTGTTAAAGGAAGCCATGTTATATGCAGTGTAGATGGCAGTACATATATAGATGTGCAGACAGATTATGCACTTCATGGTGGAAAAGTCGCTGTGACAGCAACGATACCGGCTGCATTCGGTTATGTAAAGGTAACAGTTGATGAAGCAACAGCCCAAAGAATAGAAAAAGACAGAACAGAATATGAATTAAAGTGTGAGACAGCACAGAAAAAGTATCCTAAGATGAAACTTGCCAAAAAAATAGACCTTAAGGGCTGTGGTGCTGGAAGACAGTTAAGATTCGGACATCTGCTTGGAACAAAAGAATACCAGATGGTTATGGCACAATGCCAGAAGAGAGTTAACAGAGATGCTTATGGTACAATAAGCTGTCTTACAGCTATGGATCTTGATGGCAATATATTGTGGCAGCATGGTGAACCTACAGATAACACTGAGATTGGTAATATTTCAGCTGATATGCCTATGCAGATATACGATATAGATGGCGATGGCTATGACGAGGTTATAACAGCAAAGAATTTTGAGGTGCTTATTCTTGATGGACGTACAGGCGAAGTCAAGAAAAGAGCAAAGACACCTTATTCTACAGCAGCTGAGGATGGCACTATTATAGGAGTACCAGATGGAGAATATGCATTTGACAGAATCAATCCAGATGGAATGAGAATATGCAATTTCCGTGGACTTGATAAGCCAAGAGATATTCTTATTAAGGACAGATACTGCAGAGTATATGCACTTAATGATAATCTTGAGGTTATGTGGCATTTCCAGAGTGATAAGAATACAGGACATTTTCCTTTTGCCATAGATATCAATGGAGATGGTCATGATGAGCTTCTTGTTGGTTTTAATATGCTTGACTGCCATGGTAAAAGATTATGGACAATGCCTTTTAAGGATGATCATATAGATGAGATAGTACCTGGCAGATTCGAGTCAGGACCTAATAAGGGTAAGAAATTTTTTGCATGCGTTGCAGGAACACAGGGATTTATTCTCTGCGATTTTGATGGAAACATATTAAAAAAGGATGGCATAGGACATGCACAGAGAGTAAGTCTTGCTAATTACTGTCCAGATAAGCCAGGCTATGAGATGGCGGTTGTTAACTTCTGGGGTCACCAGGGTATTATATACTTTTATGACAGTGAAGGTAACGAGCTGTGGGAGATGGAGAATGAGCTTAATGGCAACCTTCTTACACCAGTTAACTGGACAGGAGATGGACAGGACTTCATCCTGCTTAATGCAGATGTAAAACGTGGCGGCATGATAGATGGTGATGGCGTTACTGTCGTGAAGTTCCCGGATGATGGACACCCAACATTATGTGCGGAAGCAGTTAATATTCTTGGAGATGCAAGAGATGAAATAGTTACATGGGATTATAATTATATGTATATATACACTCAGGATGATGAGCAAAGAGAGGATGTGTATAAGCCATATAAGTATCCTGATTATAATGCATCTAATTACAGGGGTGAATATTCATATAAAGAAATATTCTGGTAATACAGAGTTGCTTATTGATAGGAGTGAGAGTTGTCATGAATAACGAATTAACACCAGGCGACATAAAGAAGATGGAAGATGAGATAGAATATCGTGTGCATGAAGTAAGAAAAAAAGCACTCGAAGATGTCAAGGAGGCAAGAGCACAGGGAGATCTGAGTGAGAATTTCGAGTATTATGCAGCAAAGAAGTTCAAGAATCAGAACGAAAGCCGTATAAGATATCTTCAGAGGATGATAAAGACAGCCACGATTATATCAGAAGATTCGGCAGATGATGAGGCTGGTGTTAATAACACTATAACAGTAAAGTATGAAGATGATGGAACTACTGAGAAGATAAAACTTGTAACAACTGTAAGGGGTGATTCCCTGGAAGGACTTATAAGTATAGAGTCACCGCTAGGAAAGGCTATACTTGGCCATAAGGCTGGTGACAGGGTTGAAGTGGTGGTTAACAGTAATGTAAGCTATTTCATAGATATACTGGCTATAGAGAATACGGATGACTCAGATGATGATATTATGAGTTACTAAACTATTGAAAGGCGTCTTATGGTTTTTAGTGAGGAACAGAAGGCGGCAATATATTATAAGGATGGACCTGCACTTGTACTGGCAGGTCCTGGTTCTGGTAAAACTACTGTTATAATTAACAGAATCGAAAGACTTATAAGAATACATAATATAGAGCCGTCTTCTATATTAGTTATTACGTTTACAAAGGCAGCTGCAATATCTATGAAGCAGCGTTTTCTATCCCTTGTTGGGGATTCTTATGTATCAGTTACATTTGGTACATTCCACGCAGTGTTTTTTAATATGCTGCGTCAGGCATATAATTATTCAGCAGGTTCAATAATAACAGCAGATACACAATATAGTTTTATAAGAGATGCCGCTATCAGCTTTGAGCTGGAATATCAGGATGAGTCAGAGATGGTATCATCTATCATATCAGAGATAAGCCGTGTGAAAAGTGAAAGAATAAATGCAGAACTTTATGAGGCAGTAAGTTGTCCTATAGAAACCTTCAGGCTTATATATAAGGAGTATGAGCAGATGCTCATAAAAAGAAGGCTGATAGACTATGATGATATGATACTGATGTGCTATGAACTGTTAAAGAGCCGCATTGACTATAGAATGGCATGGCAGAATAAGTTCCGATATATACTCATAGATGAATTTCAGGATATAAATAAGGCACAATATGATACTATAAAGCTTATAGCAGGAAAGCATGCCAACCTTTTTGTGGTAGGTGACGATGACCAGAGTATATATGGCTTTAGAGGTTCAAAGCCTGATATAATGCTTGGTTTAAAAAAAGATTATGATGAAGCTGCACAGATAAATCTTAACGTGAATTACAGATGTTCATCAGAGATAGTATCTGCGGCGGGAACACTTATAGCGTATAATAAGGTAAGGTTTGCAAAGGATATCAGATCGTGCGGCATGTGTGCTGGAAGGGTGAATGTATACATGGCTGATGACATAGAAGCGGAAGCATGTTATGTGATTTCAAGGATAAAAGAACTGACGGCCGCCGGAATGAAGCTGTCAGATATAGCTGTTATATCAAGAACCAATATAATAAGCAGCATATATTATACAAAGCTTGAGTGTGAGGGTATCGCCTGCAGGACACAGATGATACAAAAAAACATATATGATTACTGGCTTGTTAAGGACATAGCAGCGTATTTTAAGCTTGCAGCAGGAAAATATGACAGGGAAAATGTTGTAAGAATAATCAATAAACCGGTCAGATATGTAAAGAGAGCCATGATAACTCAGCCGTTTAGTTTTGAAGCCTTAAGATGCAGTTATGAAGATAATCAGAATATGCTTGAAAGAATAAATGATATGCAGTTTGATATAAAAATGCTTGCAAAGCTGACACCATATGCAGCAGTTAATTACATACTTAAGGGCATAGGCTATGAAGATTATATAGAAGAAGAAATAACAGCAAAAAGACTTAACAGGGAAGAAGTATATGGAAAACTTGAAGAGCTGAAGCAGTCTTTAAGAAAATATACAGATATAAAGCAATGGCTTATATATATACATGAACAGAGTGAAGAACAAAAACAACAGTCATATAATAAATATGACAATCATGACAGGAAAAAAACAAATAAAAGTGATGCTGCACAACACGATGCCATCAATATATATACAATGCATGGCTGCAAGGGACTTGAATTCAAGGCAGTATTTATAACTGATGTGTGTGAAGGAATAATTCCATATAATAAAGCGTTACTTGACAGCCAGATAGAAGAGGAAAGGCGACTTATGTATGTTGCCATGACAAGGGCAAAAGAAAAGCTGTATCTTGTATACCCGAAAAAAAGGTATGGACAAGATACAGCTATGTCAAGATTCATCAGTGAAGCGTCTGTTTAAGAATCCTCCTGTGCATAGAGTTCTTCATACTCCATGGCATCAAGCTCCTCATCAAATGCATCGGAAACAATCTCATATTCTTCATCTGATTCAATGTTTTCAAGAACAGGTTCATTATCTGAATTGATAGAATATCTGTAAAGATATACCTCGCTTTCATCTTCATCAATATCTGCTATTGGAAGAAGTGCTATATAATTCTTATCACCAGCAGGGAATGTTCTTATGACTGCACATTCTACTTCAGTACCATCATCAAGTGAAAGAGTTACAGATGAATATTCTGAATTGTTATTGTAATCTGTATTAGCTGACATATTAATCCTCATTTCTGCGCACTTTATATTAACGAATATTGTGTTAACTTAAGTAAGTTATCTTTAGTTGGTGTTTTATCACAATGATGTGTCATGTGCGCTGTGACACAAAGTTTTCCTATAAGACTTTAACATATATTGTATATCATAGCAATTTATATTTAACAAATAAATAAAAAAACTTAATAAAATAATATAAGTACGTAAAAAAATACAATATTCCGGGTTGCCAACTTAGAAAAGAAGGTGTATATTACAAATAAGTTAATATTTGAAGTCAAAGGGGACAATTCTAACGTATATAGTCAGAGTTGTTCCCTTTTTACTTTTCGATTAATAAAGATTACCAACCTATAGAATAGTGAATATGGAAATGGAGAACAATTATGGACAAAATCGATAAGAAGCTGATAACATTATTACAGAATAACGCCAGAATGCCACTTAAGGCACTTGCTGAGAATGTCTTTTTATCTTCACCGGCTGTATCAGCAAGAATAGAAAGGCTTGAAAAAGAAGAAATCATAGAAGGTTACGAGGTTAGGATTAACCAGTTAAAGCTTGGATATCACATAACAGCATTTATTAATCTGGAGGTAGCGCCAGTACAGAAGCAGGAGTTTTATCCATTTATCAAGTCATGCCCTAATGTAGTAGAATGTAACTGCGTAACAGGTAATTATTCAATGCTGTTAAAGGTTGTATTTCCAAGTACAATGGAGCTTGATACATTCATAGGACAGCTTCAGAAGTTTGGAAGAACAAGTACACAGATAGTATTTTCTACGCCTGTTGCACCAAGGGGCATAGATGTCAATCAGGAGCTTCCAGGAGAAGAACCACAGGAATAAGCATATAATGTAAAAGCAATATTGAAAAAGTTTTGTGAAAAAGCTACAGTTGTTATTGATACTTCTGCAGCTTTTTTGTTATACTTAATGATATGTTAATAACATGATGTCGGGGTCAAAAGCCCCCGACTTTGATACCTACGAATTGTTACGTGCTACGCACTTCCACAATTCTCCCCAATATGAGCAAGCTCATGTGGGTTTAGACCTTTTGACCCTGGTATCATCATGGTATAGAAAAGAGGAATTTATGAATATAAACAGTATATTAGACAATGTTGGTAAAGTTATAGTTGGAAAAGATGATGTGGTAGTAAAGGTGCTTACAAGCATACTTGCCGGAGGACATATTCTTTTAGAGGATGTTCCGGGAACAGGAAAAACCATGCTTGCAAAGACGATAGCTAAGAGTATTGATTGTGAGTTTAAAAGAATACAGTTTACACCAGACCTGCTTCCGTCAGATATAACAGGACTTCATATATATAACCAGAAGAGTGGGGAGTTTGTGTTAAGTAAAGGTCCTGTATTTGCCAATATCATACTTGCAGATGAGATAAACAGGGCGACACCAAGAACACAGTCAGCACTTCTTGAGTGTATGGAAGAGCAACAGGTTACTATAGATGGAGATACACTTAAGCTTGAAGAACCATTTATAGTGCTTGCTACAGAGAATCCGGTAGAAACAGCAGGTACATATCCGCTGCCAGAAGCCCAGCTTGACCGTTTTCTTATGAAGCTTGAGATGGGATATCCTGATAAGGCTGCAGAGGTTAAGATACTTAACAGATTCTTAAACAATAACCCTGTTACAGACCTTGAAAGTGTATGCACAAGACAGGATATTGCAAATATGAAGAAGAAAGCTAAGGAGGTCTATATTCATCCATCACTTATTAACTATATAGCAGAACTTGCACAGGCGACACGTAAGATGTCAGAGGTTGCCATAGGCATAAGTCCTAGAGGTTCAATAGCCATGGTTAATGCTGCACGTGCATATGCATATGTGAACGGAAGAGATTATGTTGTGCCATCTGATATTAAGGAACTTTCAGTATGTGTATGGGCACACAGACTTGTATTTAGTACAGGACTTGTATCAAAGGGAAGCAGGGAACAGGCTGTTAATGCAGCATTTGCACAGGTTGAAGTACCAACTGAGGAGTGGACTAAGTAGATGAATATTGTTTTGATGCTTATAGGTGTTGTTATTGTTTACAAGGTTATATCAGTTGTATACAGGAAAAAATGGGATGAGAATCTTAGTACGGATGTCTCCTTTTCACATACAACAGCAACGAAAGACGATAAAGTAGAGATAATAGAAACAGTTGTAAATGCAAAAAAGCTTCCTGTATTCTGCATGAATGTAAAGTTTGATATAGACAGAAGCTTTATATTCGGACAGAAGGATACGAATTCCATGGTGTCTGATAAGACGTATCGTAACGATGTGTTTTCACTGCTTTCTAACCAGAAGGTTACAAGGCGTATAGAGGTTGAGTGCAGCAGAAGAGGCATATATAGGCTTGAAGCTGTAGAGATGGTTTTTCCAGGTGCATTTATGAACGAAATAATGATACATAAAAGCAGACTATACAGCAGCATTACAGTGTTTCCAAAGCCGGCAGCTATAGGGCAGATGTCGGATGTTAACAACATGATTATGGGAGAACTTGAAAGAAGAAAGTATCTTAGTGAAGACAGGTTTGTGTTTGCAGGAATCAGGGATTATCAGTCTTACGACAGTATAAGGGATATCAACTGGAATGCATACGCAAGAACTGGCAGTCTTATGGTGAATCATTATAATGAAACAGTCAGCAGAAACGTATGTCTGCTTCTGAATCTTGAAAGTGAAGGCGCATATATGCAGGAGGATATAGTAGAACACGCTATAAGTATAGCAGCTGGACTTTCACAGCTTTTAGCAGCAAGAGGCGTTAATGTGTCTATGGTTTCTAACGGACGGGATATAGATACAAAGCAGAATATAACGATAAAACCAGGTTCAGGTCTGTCACATTTTAACAAGATAAATATGGAGCTTGCAAGAATAGACATATCGCAGGATATGGATGAGTTTTCTGATATGATAACTGCATTATATGAGGATAATACAGTGCTTGCTGATGGTATGGGCATGCAGAATGATATGGTATATGTTCTTATATCTGCCAATAAAAATGACAGAATAAAAAAAGCAGCCCGTGTGCTGATGGATAGCCAGTTTAATAAAATATGGATTGTTCCACAGGTTATAAGCGGAACAGGAAGTATGTATTATGAGAATGTATTGAAATGAGGAAGGAATAATGCAGATAAAACACATTAGAAACAGCAGGATTCTGCTTGAAATATTAATACTCTGTATTGTATATATGTCTATGGCTGTGGGTGTGTATACAGGATTGGCTGGCAATAATCCTGATACAGCATATTACTGCCTTATAGTTTTGATTCCTGTATTGGTAACATATTTTTCAAGAAAATATGTATCAAGTTATCCACTGTTTATATTTATTAATATTGTATTTGTTTTTATAGCGGCTAAGCTTTCTAAAACGGATATAGAATTCGCCGGTTATGTGTTTGTAGCAGCGGCTATAGCAGTACATTCCATAAGGCTAAAAAGCCTTTATATACAGAAAAAGCAGTATGAAAGGGCAGAAGAGATAAGCTATGATGTCTCAGGCAGAAGCAGTGATGATATGAAACTTGCGGTAGGAGCAGAGGAAAAGCTGCATATTGCATATGGTATATTCATGGTTGCATTTTACATAGCAGGAAGCTATAAGCATAATAATAAGCTTATGGGAATACAGCTGTTTTTGTTTATAGCATTTGTAATATGCCAGTTTTTTTATAACCAGCTTAACGAGCTATATAAGATATTCTCTATAAATGAGGGAAAGTCAGAATTTCCGGCAAGAAGAATATTGCGTATAAATGTTATCATGATGATAGTGTTTGCATCGTTTATGGTTATTGGAATGCTTATATTCTATAGCGGAAAGTATGGGAATATATTCCAGACAATATCAGCAGGACTCATGGCGGTTCTTAAGGCTATATTGTGGGTTCTTTTAAAGCTTTTAGGAAGAGGACCAGACTCATCGACCATTTATGAGGAAGAAACAACGACTACACAGGCGGAGTTTGGCACAGACGAAGACCTTTTTGTGCCACAGAATAATGCTATAGCTAATGCACTTATGGAGGTAGTGGCTATCACAGCCATCATAGGTGTATTTATATGGATTATATATGCTATAGTAAAATATGCTAAAAACTTCGGCAGATCACTTGATGATGATGTTGATGAGGTGGAATATCTTAATAAGGCTTCAGAAAAAGAACAGTATGGAATAAAGCCGGAAAAAGAAAGAGAGCCTGCGGATAAGAATAATATTCAATATAGAAAGCTTTATAAAAAATATGCCAGATCAAAGAAGTATATGACAAAAAACAAGCTGTCTGGTGTTAAGCCGGATAAGGAAATGATGCCGGATGAGATAACAAGAAAACTTATAACTGATGATGAGGAGAAAAGCAGCATAATAACTAAGAACTATGAAAAAGCGCGTTATTCAGACAGTGAAGTGTCAAAAGAAGATATAGAATTTTTGAAAAAGTTATAATAGTGTGGCAATAAACTTACGAATAAAGTTATGCAATAAAGTTTCGTGCAATAAAGTTTACTATTTTGTGGTTGACAATATCTGGTATATGAGGTATCATTTAGCTAATTGATAATAAGTAAATGCTATGAAGAGGAATATTAGATAAGAACCGGCTTCAGAGAGCTGTCGTATGGTGCAAGACAGTGGAAGGAACTTATTGAACTCGCCTTGGAGCTGCTACCCGAAATATTTATCGCACAGATATAGAGTAGGCGTAGACGGAGGCCGACCGTTAAAGCGGACAGAATATAATGCATAGTTTAAAAGATATGCACGTATTCGGTGAGAGCGCAGTGCAAGCTGCGAATAAGAGTGGTATCGCGTGAGATTAATTATATCTTTCGTCTCTTTGGACTGTATGTTCTCTGAGACGAAAGTTTTTTTAGTTTAGGGACGATTCTTATGTTAACATAAACTGATAACTAATATGCGGTATATAATCATACAATGTATAGATTTACAGGTATTTACTTATATCATGAAAGGATTTATCTTTAACACTTATATTAAAATCAGGAGGAATAAAGAATGTTCGATTACAGACAGTATAAGAGAGGTTATTTTATGCCACCAGTTGAGTGTAACGACTGGGTGAAAAAGGAGTATATTGATAAGGCACCAGCATGGTGTTCAGTTGACTTAAGAGATGGTAACCAGGCATTAGTTGAACCTATGAGTCTTGATGAAAAGCTTGAATTTTTTAACAAGCTTATAGCAGTTGGCTTTAAGGAAATTGAGATAGGTTTCCCTGCTGCATCAGAGACTGAATATGAGCTTTGCCGTACACTGATTGAAAAGAATATGATTCCTGATGATGTTACTATCCAGGTTCTTACACAGGCAAGACCACATATCATCAAGAAAACATTTGAGGCAGTCAAAGGTGCACCAAGAGCGATTGTACACGTATATAACTCAACATCCTTAGCACAAAGAGAACAGGTGTTTAGAAAGTCTAAGGAAGAAGTTAAGCAGATAGCTATAGAAGGTGCAAAGCTTCTTAAGGAGCTTGCAGAAGCAGATGGTGGTAACTTCCTTTTTGAATACAGTCCTGAAAGCTTTACAGGAACAGAGCCGGAATATGCACTTGAGGTGTGCAATGCTGTTATAGACATATGGCAGCCAACTCCTGATAAGAAGTGTATTATCAATCTTCCTGCAACAGTTGAAATGTCACTTCCACATGTATTTGCAAGCCAGGTTGAATACATGAGCAAGATGCTTCATAGCCGTGAGAACGTTGTTGTATCACTTCATCCTCATAACGACAGAGGAACAGGAGTGGCTGATGCAGAGCTTGGATTACTTGCAGGAGCAGACAGAATAGAAGGAACATTATTTGGTAATGGTGAAAGAACTGGAAATGTTGATATTGTTAATCTTGCCATGAATATGTATGCACAGGGAGTTGATCCTGAGCTTGATTTTTCTAACATGCCAGAGCTTACAGAGATGTTTGAACGTCTTACACAGATGAAGATAGATGAGAGACATCCATACTGCGGCAAGCTTGTATTTGCAGCATTTTCTGGTTCACATCAGGATGCTATATCAAAGGGCATGCACTACAGAATCGAAAAGGATCCATCTAAGTGGACAGTTCCATATCTTCCTATCAATCCAGAGGATGTTGGACGCACATATGATTCAGATGTTATCAGAATAAACAGCCAGTCTGGTAAGGGTGGTGTTGCATACGTTCTTGAACACAACTACGGCATGCTCATTCCTAAGGCTATGAGAGAAGATCTTGGATATGCGGTAAAGGATGTGTCAGATGTTCATCATAAGGAACTTACACCAGACGAAGTACTTGAGATATTTGAAAAGAGATATAAAAAGTACACACCAGTATTTAAGATTAAAGAAGTACACTTCAAGCAGATAGATGGTATCCAGACAGAAGTCACTATTGAAGAGGACGGAAAGGATGTTGTTATCAATGCTGGCGGTAACGGACGTCTTGATGCGGTAAGTAACGCACTTGCAAAGCATTTTGGAAAGCCATGTGATGTAATGTGCTATGAAGAACATTCGTTAAAGCAGGGCTCAGACTCAAGTGCGATAGCTTATGTAGGCATCAAGGGTGAAGATGGTAGGGAATACTTTGGTATAGGTATCGACCATGATATCATCAGGGCTTCTATAGATGCTGTAGAATCAGCTATGAACAGAAGCATGAGTAACTAAGAAAAAAGATATACTATAATACAAGCAGTATGTAAAAGACGTAAATTAGCTTTTGCATACTGCTTATTTATGTGTTACAATAAAGCGAAAACATGTTCGCAGTAATGTCTGGGATGTCAGAATAATAAACAATAAGAACTATTTAGAATAACAGATTGAATAAAAGGAACTAATAAACATGAAAAGAATAATACTAGCTTCTGGTTCACCAAGAAGAAGAGAGCTTCTTAGCCAGATTGGACTTGAGTTCACAGTCATAACAAGTGAAGCAGATGAGCATACCAGTATAAAGGAACCAGCCAGATATGTTGAATATCTGTCGTCAGTCAAGGCAGAGGCAGTACACGATATGCTTCAGAATGTCTTAACAGATAAAGATAACGATATCAAACTTAGTGGAGAATGGTATAACGATATTATGGCAGGCAGCTATGTGATCATAGGAGCAGATACAATCGTAAGCCATAAGGAGCATATATTGACAAAGCCGGTTGATGAAGCTGATGCATATCGCATATTAAAAGAATTATCAGGAGATTGTCATCAGGTATATACAGGTGTTACATTACTTTATGGTGATGGCAGCAGCAAAAGCTTTTCTAACAGGACTGATGTATACTGTTATGAGCTTACAGATAAGGAAATCCATGATTATATAACTACAGGTGAGCCTATGGACAAGGCGGGAGCATATGGCATACAGGGAAGCTTTGCTGCATTTATCAAAGGTATAGATGGCGATTATAACAATGTTGTCGGTTTACCAGTATCAAGGGTATATCAGGAGTTGAAGTTATGGTTAAGTTAATTGCAAGTGATCTTGATGGAACTATATTAAGACATGGGGCGCAGAAGGTTGATAAGTCTACGATAGAGGTTATAGGTAAGCTTTTAGATGCAGGACTTCTTTTCGCACCTGCGAGTGGACGGCAGATAGTGAGCCTTAAAAGACTTTTTGAGCCTATCAGTGACAGACTTGTATATATATCAGAGAATGGCGCACTCAGTGAGTATCGTGGTGAGGTTATAGCAAAGACAGCCATGGAAAGAAAGCTTGCGCTTCAGATAATAGAAGATGTTTATGAACAGCCACATTGTGAGGTGCTTATATCTGGACAGCACACAGCATACATTAAGCCTAAGACAGAAGAATATCTTTACAGGATGACCAAGGTAGTTAACTATAAAACAACTATTATTGATAAATTCTCAGATATAGATGAAGATATATTAAAGATTGCAGTATGTGACCTTAGTGGAATAAACAACTCGAAGGAACATTTCTTTAGCAGGTGGAAGGGTCAGGCATCAATAGCGGTATCAGGAGAGCTTTATCTTGACTTTATGGAGAGCAGTGTCAGCAAAGGAAAAGCCATGAGGCAGCTTCAGGAGTATTTTGGGTTGTCAAGGGATGAATGTATGGCATTTGGTGATAATTATAACGACATAGATATGCTTAATTCAGTTACATATTCATATGTTATGGAGACAGCAGCAGATGATATAAAGAAGCATGGAAAATACGTGACAGACTGGGTAGAAGGGTCTTTGCGTGAGAATTTTAAGAGTATTATTTAAATAACTGCTTACGGTATTGTTTGAAGTGTTGTTTAATTTGAAGTGTTGTTTAATTTGAAGTATTGTTTAAATAGTTGTTTAAATAGTGAATGGCGAATTATAATATAGGATTAACGGAGGAATGAATAATGGATAAACATATAAAAGAATGTGCAGCAGTATTTTTAAGAGATCAGAAGAGACTTTTTGACGAGCCGGTAGTTTTTGATGTAGAAGAGGCAGAAGAATTCCTTGAGGACTGCTTTGCACAGTATTGTAAAAACATTAAAGAGTTAAAGCAGGTTATGGATGATGAAGGCATGGATATATCAGGCATGTCAGATGAAGAGATAGAGGAGCAGCTTGAAGTATTCAAGCTCGATGATGGACATGGCTACTTTTTCGTTGAGGCATAACATTACTTACCGGGTATTATGTATTATCGTATACTTAAAATGAGGATTACTATGAAAATAACTATATGTTGTGTAGGAAAGATAAAAGAAAAGTTCTACAGCCAGGCGATAGAAGAGTATTCAAAGAGATTATCCAAGTATTGTAAGCTTGAGATAAAAGAGGCAGCAGACGAAAAGACTCCGGATAGTGCAAGTGATACTGTTAACAGGATGATTAAAGAAAAAGAAGGAGACAGGCTGCTTTCCTTTATAAAAGATGACAGCTATGTTATTGCACTTGCAATAGATGGTAAAATGTTAGATTCAGTCGAACTATCAGAAAAGATTGATAATCTTATGTTATCAGGTAAGAGTGATATTGTTTTTGTTATAGGTGGTTCACTTGGACTTGATAAAAGAGTGTTAGACAGAGCTGATTATAAGCTTAGTTTTTCCAAAATGACATTTCCACACCAGCTTATGAGAGTTATACTTTTAGAACAGATATACAGAAGCTTCAGGATAATGAAGAATGAGCCATATCATAAGTGACATAGATAATGTCTGATATTAAAAATGTGCAGAAATGGAGATTAGTGTGAAAAATAAGATTTTTCACACGCAAGAATGGAGATTAATATGAAAAGAACGAAAAAAAGAATAGTTACATTTCTTATAATAGCAATTGCTATAGCAGCAGTGTTTGTGTTTATAAAATTCTTTAACGGCAACGGAATATATATTTCAACAGGCATGGGCAAGGATGTTCTTGCAAAGGTGGATGGACAAAAGACATACACTATGGATGCAGCAGTGCTTATGTCAGATGCAAGGTCACAGTATGAAGAAATGTTTACAAGTTCAATATGGTCACAGCAGATAGATGGAAAAACATTTGAAGAATATGTAAAAGACCAGATCAGGGTAAAGCTTATCAGAGTAAGATGTATGAATGCCATGGCTAAGGAAAAGGGAATAGTTCTTGGAAGAGAAGAAAAAGATGGCGTTAAGAAGGCAGCAGAGAAGTACTATAATGCACTAACAGAAGAACAAAGAAGCAGATATAATATAACAGAGGATAAGCTTAACCAGATGTTTACAGAGTTTGCTATAGCCCAGAAGCTGTATAATGATCAGACATCACTTATGGATATAGAAATTAGTGCGGATGATTCAAGAGTTATTAATATACAGTATATAGTAACAGATTCTAAGGATGAGATAGAAAAAGCATATGCTGAGCTTAAGGAGGGCAACTCATTCTTTGCTATAGCAAAGAAGTATAATTCGGATGGTGAGTATGAGTACGAGCTTCGAAGAGGCGAGATGGATAGTAAGTTTGAAGAAGCGGCCTATGCTTTATCAACAGGTGAGATGAGCAGCATAGTAGAGGCAGAAGGAAAGTATTACATTATAAGATGTACATCAGATAACGATAAAGCAAAAACAGAGGTCAACAAGTCAGCTATCTTAGCAGACAAAAAGCTTGCTGCCTTCAACGAAAAGTTTGAAGAATATGAGGCAGGTAAATATGTTGAATGGAATGATAGCGAATGGGAAAAGCTTAGTGTATCTTCAGCGGTTATATATAATGTTAAGTTTGAAGATACATTCAACACAATAACAATCAACTAAACAGAAAGGTATGGTTATAAAATATAGATGGCAGAAAAATATGATGCAAATAGTATATCTATTCTTGAAGGTCTTGAAGCTGTAAGAAAAAGACCGGGAATGTATATAGGAAGCGTAGGAACTAAGGGACTTAACCATCTTATATATGAAATAGCAGATAATGCAGTAGATGAACATCTTGCAGGGTACTGTAGCGAGATTACAGTAACCCTTAATGATGATGGTACAGCTACTATCATAGATAACGGACGTGGAATTCCTATAGGGATTCATCCAAAGGCTGGAATACCTGCAGTTGAAGTAGTGTTTACAGTACTTCATGCAGGTGGTAAGTTCGGAGATGGAGGATATAAGATATCAGGAGGACTCCACGGTGTAGGTGCTTCAGTAGTTAATGCACTTTCAGTGTGGCTTGAGGTAGAGATAAGAGTAGATGGCGGTGTATATAAGCAGCGTTATGAAAGAGGCAAGGTGGCAGCTCCGCTTGAAAAAATAGGAACATGCAGGAAGAGTGACACAGGAACAAAGGTGACTTTTTTACCTGATGGAGAAATATTTGAAAAGACAAGATTCAAGTCAGATGCCATAAAAAGCAGAATGCATGAAACAACTTACCTTAATCCTGGACTTACAATACATTTTGAGGATAAAAGAAGCGGCAGTGAAGAAAAGATTACATATTCTGAGCCAGATGGTATCAGGGCATATGTAAAAGAGCTGAATAACGGTAAGGAAACTGTCACAGATATCATATATTTTAAAAAGAGTGAGGATGGCATAGAAGTGGAGTGCGCTTTCCAGTATGTCAATGAGTTTGAGGAAAATATTCTTGGCTTCTGTAACAATATATATACACAGGAAGGCGGAACACACATAACTGGCTTTAAGTCAAAGTTTACAATGGTCATTAACCAGTATGCAAGAGAACTTGGTATTCTTAAGGATAAGGATAACAACTTTACAGGATTGGATGTAAGAAATGGCATGACTGCGATAGTAGCTGTCAAGCATCCTGCACCAAGATTCGAGGGCCAGACTAAAACAAAGCTTGATAATCCAGATGCTGGAACAGTTGTCAGTGCGGTCACAAGCGATGAGGTACAGCTGTACTTTGACAGAAACCTAGAACAGCTAAAGGCGGTTATTGCATGTGCTGAAAAGTCAGCTAAGATAAGAAAGGCAGAAGAAAGAACAAAGACGAATCTTTTATCAAAGTCAAAGTTTTCCATAGATTCTAACGGAAAGCTTGCAAACTGCGAGAGTAAGAAAGCAGAAGAATGTGAAGTGTTTATAGTCGAGGGAGATTCTGCCGGAGGTTCTGCAAAGACAGCACGTAACAGACGTACACAGGCTATACTTCCTATCAGAGGTAAGATATTAAACGTTGAGAAAGCATCCATAGATAAGGTGCTTGCCAATGCAGAGATAAAGACGATGATAAACTCTTTTGGGTGTGGTTTCCTTGAAGGCTATGGCAATGATTTTGATATAAGTAGGTTAAGATATAATAAGATTATCATAATGACTGATGCTGATGTGGATGGAGCGCATATTGATACACTGCTTCTTACATTTTTCTACAGATTTATGCCTGAGCTTATCAACCAGGGACATGTGTATATAGCTACACCACCTCTATACAGGGCAGAGCTTAAGAAGGCACCTAAGGAAGACAAGGCTGTAAAAAAGACAGCAGCAGGATCTGCACTTAAAGCTTCCAAGAAAGATAAGAGTAAGCTTGTGCAGTATCTTTATGATGATAAAGCACTAGAAAGATACAAGGAGCTTCATGCAAGTGGAACATTTACACTGCAAAGATACAAAGGACTAGGTGAGATGGATCCTGAACAGTTATGGGAAACAACACTTAACCCGGAAACAAGAATACTAAAGCAGGTTGAGATAGAAGATGCCAGAATGGCGACAGAGGTTACGTCTATGCTTATGGGAAGCGATGTCCCACCAAGAAGGGCATTCATACATGCACATGCAAATGAAGCGCAGATAGATGCGTAAAGCATTATAATTAAATATATTATTGATAATAAAATATCATACGGAGATAATAATGGCAGAGAATATTATAAAAACAGAATATTCCGAGCTGATGCAGAAGTCCTATATAGATTACTCCATGAGCGTTATCACAGCAAGAGCGCTTCCTGATGTAAGAGATGGACTTAAGCCGGTACAAAGAAGAGTACTGTATGCTATGGATCAGCTTGGGTTAAACTATGATAAGCCTCATAGAAAGTCTGCACGTATTGTAGGTGATGCAATGGGTAAGTATCATCCACATGGTGACAGCTCAATCTATGAGACACTTGTTGTGCTTTCACAGGATTTCAAGAAAGGCATGGCACTTGTTGACGGACATGGCAACTTTGGTTCTATAGAAGGTGATGGAGCTGCTGCTATGCGATATACAGAGGCTAAGCTAAAGAAGTTCACCCAGGATGTGTATTTATCAGATCTTGATAAGAATGTGGTTGACTTCGTTCCTAACTTTGATGAGACAGAAAAAGAGCCAGCAGTGCTTCCTGTAAGAGTTCCCAATCTTTTAGTAAATGGTGCTGATGGAATAGCAGTAGGTATGACAACCAATATCCCTACACACAATCTAAGTGAGGTAGTAGATGCAGTGTGTGCATATATGGATAATGAGGATATAACTACAGATGAGCTTATGGAGTACATGCCAGGTCCGGACTTTCCAACAGGTGGACTGGTCATCAACAAGTCAGAGCTTTCTGGTATATACGAGACAGGAACTGGCAAGATAAAGCTAAGAGGAAAGGTTGTTTTTGAAGCAGCTTCTAAGAAGGGCGAGAAGGACAGGCTTGTTATAACAGAGATTCCTTATACTATGATAGGTGCTAATATCGGCAAGTTCATATCTGATATAGTAGAACTTGTTGAAACTAAGAAAACTACAGATATAGTAGATGTATCAAATGAGTCATCAAAAGAGGGAATAAGAATAGTACTTGAGTTAAAGAAAAATGCAGATGTAGAGAATCTTAAGAACCTTCTTTATAAGAAAACAAAGCTTGAAGACACATTTGGAGTAAATATGCTTGCTATAGTGGATGGAAGACCAGAAACACTTGGACTTCGCCAGATAATAAAGCATCATATTGATTTCCAGTATGAAATAAACACAAGAAAATACACAACACTTCTTAACAAAGAGCTTGCTAATAAAGAGATAAAGGAAGGTCTTATAAGGGCGTGTGACATAATCGACCTTATCATAGAGATACTTCGTGGAAGCTCTAACCTTAAGATGGCAAAGGACTGCCTTATAAATGGTAATGTAGAAGGCATAAAGTTTAAGTCAGAAGCATCAAAAAAACAGGCTTCAAAGCTTGATTTCACAGAAAAACAGGCATCAGCTATACTTGAAATGCGTCTGTACAAGCTTATAGGTCTTGAGATACTTGCACTTCAGAAAGAATATGATGAGTGTCTAGCAAAGATAGAAAAGTATGAGAAGATACTTGGCAGTAAAAAAGCTATGGCTAAGGTTATAAAAGATGATCTTGCAAGGATAAAGAAGGAATATGGAGTTGCAAGAAAAACAGTTATAACAGATGCAAAGGCTGCTGTGTTTGTAGAAAAAGAAATTCCAGCACAGGAAGTAGTATTCATCATGGACAGATTCGGTTATGCCAAGACTATAGATAATGCAGCTTATGAGCGTAACAAGGAAGCTATATACAACGATTTCAAGTATGTATTCACATGCATGAATACAGATAAGATATGCATATTTACAGACAACGGACAGCTCCATCAGGTTAAAGTAAAGGATATACCTTACTCTACAAAGTTCAGGGATAAGGGAACACCTATAGATAATCTTGGAAACTATGACAGCAGCGGGGAACTGATCATCTATCTGTGTGCATATGATACTATTAAGAATCAGAAACTTCTTTTCGTTACAAGCCAGGGCATGATGAAGATAGTAGATGCTAAAGAATTTGATGTGGCGAAAAGAACAGTAGCCGCAACCAAGCTGCAGGATGATGACAGGATAATAAGCATAGAGAAAGCAGATATAGAGGTACAGACATACTCCAAGTTCAATCTGGATGGTACTACAAGTGAAGTTGAAGATATTGTCAGCAGCAAGAACGTTGTTGTACAGACAGCTAATGGATATTTCTTAAAGTTCCCACTCTCAGAGATACCAGTTAAGAAAAAGAGTGCTGTTGGTGTCAGAGGTATCAAGCTTGGCAAGGATGATTATATAGAAGAAATATTCCTTATGGATGATGGAACAGAATTCACCATGGAATACAAGGGAAAGAATATAGACTTTGCAAAGATGAAGATGGCACACAGGGATACTAAGGGAGTTAAGGTGAGAGTGTGAGAGTGATTCTACAGGGAGTATATTCGCGAAGAATAAATATTCAGCATAGATTAGTATATCAGGTATACAATCAGCCAGTTGTAATTAATGAAACTGAATATGAGGGAATCATTAAAGTTATTAGAATGTGGACACATTATGATAAAGTAAGATAAAAAAGGGCATCAGTAGAAAGAACATTATTTATTCTTTCTACTGGTGCCTTTTAAAGTCAACCTCCAAATGTTAACCCTAAAAAATCAACTCACAATTTTTAATGATAAATTCTGTGCACCCTGCACCATTGATAAGAAATATTCATGTATTCTTGTGTCATCTGTTAACTCAGGATGAAATGCAAGCCCAATCTGGTTTTTATATCTGGCCGCTACGATTTTGTCATCAACAGCTGCAAGCACTTCAACACCATCCGAAACACTATCTATATATGGTGCTCTTATAAATGTCATAGGATAATTCCCAATATGTTTAATATCAGCATTAGTCACAAAGCTCGAAAGTTGTCTTCCGTATGCATTACGCTTTACAGTGACAGGAAGAGTTCCTATGTGGACAGTGTCATCATCAGCGATATGTCTTGCAAGAAGTATAAGACCTGCACAAGTTGCAAGAGTAGGAAGTCCGTTGTTAATCATACAACGGATATCATCCATCATATCCAGTTTGTTAAGAAGCCGTCCCTGAACTGTACTTTCACCACCAGGAAGTATAAGACCATCTATCCCCTCTAAATCATCCCTTTGACGAAGCTGTTTAGCTGTATGTCCAAGACTTTCAATCATATGAGCATGCTCTATGAAAGCACCCTGTACAGCAAGTATGCCTATAATCATAATAATCAAAACCTCTTTTCTAGCGTCCACGTTCTTCCATAATAATCTGTATTTCGCTAGGATTGATACCAACCATAGCTTCTCCAAGATCCTCTGATAATCTGGCGATAAGAGCAGCATCCTGATAGTTAGTAACAGCCTGGACGATAGCAGATGCTCGCTTTGCAGGGTTGCCTGACTTAAAGATACCAGAACCTACGAATACACCTTCGGCTCCAAGCTGCATCATAAGGGCAGCATCAGCAGGAGTAGCAACACCACCGGCAGCAAAGTTAACAACAGGAAGCTTGCCGTTATCATGAACGTAAAGAACAAGGTCGTAAGGTACCTGTAGCTGCTTTGCTTCTTCAAAAAGCTCATCCTTGTGCATAGATGTTATCTTGCGGATCTCTGAATTTATTTTTCTCATGTGGCGCACAGCCTGGACAACATCACCAGTACCAGGTTCACCTTTAGTTCTTATCATAGATGCACCTTCATTGATTCTTCGTAAAGCTTCACCTAAATCTCTTGCTCCACATACGAAAGGAACATTAAACTGAGTCTTGTCGATATGATATATATCATCAGCAGGAGAGAGAACCTCAGATTCATCTATATAATCAATCTCTATAGCCTGAAGAATCTGTGCTTCTACGAAGTGACCAATACGGCATTTTGCCATAACCGGGATACTTACTGCATCCTGTATACCTTTTATCATCTTAGGATCACTCATACGTGATACACCGCCAGCAGCTCTTATATCAGCTGGGATTCTTTCAAGTGCCATAACAGCACAAGCACCAGCAGCCTCAGCTATCTTAGCCTGTTCAGGAGTAGTTACATCCATGATAACACCGCCCTTTAACATCTGGGCTAGTCCTTTGTTTAATTCGTATTGTGAAGTAGTTGTCATAATAAATAACCTCTTTTCCTTATTTTTAAATACTGATATTTATTGTAAGTCCAATAATGTAAAGTGTGTCATGACTGGTTGATTACGCTAAGTAATCACTAACTTGTGGATATAATAGAACTTATCTGGATATATTAAAATACTCAATATAAAGAAAAAAAGCAATACCAGTTGATATTAAACTGGCATTTAAATACAAGAAAAACATATACAAAATGATAATGTCAGATGTAGATGCAAAAGTAAAAAAGCTCTTTCCTACAGTCAGAAAAAGCTTTTTTATATTAGAAATATTATGTTTAAGTTAAAGCAGTATTACTATGAGATGCACGAAATTCATGAAATTCTCAGCATTACAATATATCACTGCCATCTGGTATCTTAGATATAATCGTTTTGTTGATTCTTATAAAGAATATAAGCGAAACAGTGAGTGATATAAGTTCAGCAATAGGAAATGCCCACCATACAGCATGTAGTCCTCCAAGCTTAGAGAGTATGAAGGCTGCTGGGATGAGTACCACAAGCTGACGCATGATGGATACAAGCATGCTGAATACCGCTTTTCCTAGTGCCTGGAATACTGTACCACATATAATACAGAACCATGCGATGAGATAATGGATACCAATTATACGTAATGCAGGAATACCTATTCTTAACATATCCTCAGATGCATTAAACATACCAAGCAGTACCTGTGGAATACCTTCAAAACATAGGAAACCTATAAAAGTAAGTGAAAATGCAGTTATAAGGCTTAGTTTGATAGTCTTTAGCATACGTTTTCTGTTCTGTGCTCCATAATTATAAGCAATAATAGGTGTTATACCGTTGTTCAGACCGAATACTGGCATAAAGAAGAAGCTCTGAAGCTTGAAGTATACACCAAATACGGCTGTAGCTGTAGAAGAGAAACCTATGAGGATTCTGTTCATGGAGTAAGTCATGACAGAACCGATAGACTGCATAATAATAGATGGCACACCTATGGCATATATCGTGCCTATAATATGTGCATCTGGTCTGAACCTGTGGAAATCAAGCTTGATTTCATGGTTAAACTTATGGTTACATGTTCCGGCAACTATGGCTGCAACACACTGGCCGATAACAGTAGCAACAGCAGCACCAGTAACACCCATCCTTGGACAGCCTAAAAGACCAAATATCATAATAGGGTCGAGGATAATATTTGTAATAGCACCACACAGCTGTGATGTCATGCTGAATATGGTACGTCCGGTAGATGTTAACAGACGTTCAAAGAAAATCTGTGCAAGTAGTCCGAAAGAGAATATCATAACAGTACTTAAGTATTCTATTCCGTATTCCATAATCTGCACATCAGCGTTTCCCATCTGGCTTTTATAGAAAGGCTTAACGATAGTGAAACCAAGAATTAAAAAGACGATATAACTGCATACATATAAAAATGCTGCATTTGATGCAATCTTATTCGCTTTCTTATAGTTGCGTTCACCAAGCGACTTGGATAGTAAAGCGTTCATACCAACGCCGGTTCCGGTGGCAACAGCTATAAGAAGAGTCTGCAGCGGGAATGCCAGAGAAACTGCAGTAAGAGCATTCTCTGATAACTTGGCAACAAATATGCTGTCAACAATGTTGTAAAGTGCCTGAACAAGCATAGAAATCATCATTGGCAAAGACATGTTAAATAATAGTTTGGCTATGGGCATAGTACCCATTTTATTTTCTACCCTAGGGGCAGAGTTTGTTTCCTGACTCATAAATCCTCCTGTGTGTAAATAATGTAAAAATATGACAATAACTTATATAGTATAGCATAAATCATAAAATGGTACAATGAGAGGATGATAAAGGAAATTAATAAGAGAATTAATAAAGAAAATCAATAGAAATCAAAAAAAGATTGAGTACAAATAATAATAAATAGTACCGGAATGAATGGAACGTATGGTATTCATTCCATTCATTCTGGTATTAAATCAAGATATCCAAATAATCAGATTATAGACTATAACTGTGTTTTTAAGGTTTCTCTTTCCTTGATTGGGACATCTAATATATCCATCGCTTCATCAGCAGACTTGTTAAGCTTAGTCATGATGTTTCTGATATCTTTTAAGGTAGCATCAGCACGTCCTTCCTCACGTCCTTCCTCACGTCCTTCCTCACGCATAACATCCATAACACCCTCTTCATCATATTCAAAAATACTCACGTCAATCACCTCGTCCCTGTGTTTTATGAAGAAATCAGATAGTACATCATCTTTAATACATTCATCTACAGCTTCGATAACAGCAAGAATACATTGTCACTATATCTTTTGGTAGTAGTAGATGAGTTATCATCATTCTTAGTTTTATGCTGGATATAGATATTATCGTTAGATCTCATAAGCAGAACCTCCTTTAGTAAATATAGTAAATAAATGAGTGTTAATGTGAAAACAACAAACAGAACTGCTATGAAATCAATATATAATATACTTATAAACATATTGTAACATCTGTCAACTTATATAACAAGCAAAAGAGAGCACAATATGGCAGCCATAATATAGCTGCGTAGATATCTGCAACGATTGAACATAGTATATTCTGTCTGGTTATGCATGGGGATAATAAGATACTGGATCCAGCTATAAATGTGTATATAGAACATAAGAAGGTTGAAAATACATCATATAATAACAACCTGTATATTCATGACTTAATTAAGTATATTAATAATATAAAACATTGATACAATGATGTCAATATATAATTAATAAAAAATATAAATAAAATACATTGACATTTTTATCACTTATGATATATCTGCGATAATATATCATAAATTATTCAACTATTTTATAATTAAACATTGATGTATTCAAGGTTTTAGTAAGCCACATATACATAATAATGTTTAAAAGGGTAATATACCGGCACAATAAGTAATATCAGCCAGAATTATATTATTCAGAATTAGTAGAATGGAGTCAGCAGGATATGTCAGGAACATTAAAAAAAATAAGCCAAAAAAGTAACAGCGAAACAAACAGCTGCGGATACGATAACAGGATAATAACAAAGAAGACAATAGAATACTATGAGAAAATGCTTATAATGGCAGAAAAAGAAACACAGACAATAAAGAAATATATAAGAGATGTAAAAAAACTTATGATATATGCCAATGGCAGAAGCATAAGCAAGGAGCTGCTATTAAAATACAAAGAATACCTTGAAAAATGTGGTAACTATAAAATATCAAGCATTAATTCATATCTTGCAGCAGCCAATAACTTCTGCGATGTGATGGGATGGACAGATATAAGAGTGAAAATGATAAAAGTACAGCACGAAACCTTCATACCAGAAAATAAAGAGTTAACAATGCAGGAATATGAAAAACTCGTAAAAACAGCTTACAAGAAAGGTGATATACGGCTTGCCCTTATTATAGAAACACTTGGAAGTACAGGGATACGAATAAGCGAGCTTAAATATATAACAGCTGAATCACTGAAATATGGAATGACAGATATTCATAATAAAGGAAAAGTAAGACGTATATTGTATCCTGGTGAGCTGCTAAAAGTACTGCAAAAATATGCAAAAGACATGAATATATTACATGGCTGTATATTCATAACAGCCTGCGGCAATCCTGTAAACCGGAGTAATGTATGGAGAATGATGAAAAACCTCTGTCATGATGCAGGAGTCAGGGAAGAAAAAGTATATCCGCATAACATGAGACACCTTTTCGCCAGAATATTTTATAAAATAAAAAATGATATCGCAAAGCTTGCAGATGTACTTGGACACAGCAACATAGATACAACGAGAATATATATAAAATCAACTGGAAGGGAACATAAAAGACAGCTGGATAGGATGAATATGATAATAGATATGGGGTAGATAACATAATAAATATTATGTTGTATAATTGTTCTACTTATATGGAATTGCCGCCTGAAATGGCATAAGATTAAATGTATGTTTACAATTATAATGCTTTATTTATATGAAATGACTCATATAATATGCAAAATATAGTCTATAATAATGTAAATTAAATGTCTTAATAATGTCGAAATATTGTATTTTTATATGAAATATGTAATAATCTCTTGTTTTATCATTTATGATGTGCTATCATCTGTGAAGATTCTGCGATAATACAACATAATATTTATTACGTTGTATCAACAACAAGCTAAACAGCACTTAATAAGCTACAAGCGGTCAGGCAGAATCAAAAAATTGTAATTGAGGCAGTGTGAAGAATTCACACTATGTATATGTGTCTGCGCTGGTTCGACACAAGCAAATATAGCAAAAAAGGCGCAGAAATGAGGAATATTATGCAAATCAACAGAGAAGATTACATAATCGAACGCGATTACAGAAAGAAAAGGCTCGAAGAGTTCCAGGAGGCTATCCAGGAAAACTTAAAAGGGTTATCTACAGAAATCATAAATGAGCTTGTAGATGAAAGAGAGCGTCAGAATCTTACACAGAAGGATGTAGCAGATATAACAGGCATACTTCCTTACAATCTTGCAAGATTCGAAACAGGAACACGTATTCCAACACTTATGGTGCTTGAAAAGTATGCTTCAGCACTAGATAAGCACATAGAGATAAGACTGTGCGATAACGTAAAAAAGTAAAACAAACATGAAACTTTATCCGATGGCACGTTGCTTTGTCACGGCAGCAGGATGGGTGGACATAGTATCGGAAGAAATTTAGGGTGAAGAGGCATAAGACATATCTTAAAAGATGTGTGTTAAAAGCCTATTTGCCGTGAAATGGCGAAGCCAACCCTAAAACTATGATAAAGGGATTTATACATAGTATAAGCCATGCATATGAGATGTTACAAAAAATATGTAAATGGAAATGTGGGTATAGATAAAGGCAAAGAGAGGGATGATCAACAAATATGTGGTATGCAGTGCAGGTGGCAACTGGTAGGGAAGAAACAGCCAGAGATATGTGCAGAAAACTTTTAAACAAAGAATCATATACAGACATATTCATAATCAGATTCGACAGAGCCAAAAGATACTATGGAGCCTGGCATAAGGAAAAGAAAATCATGTTTCCAGGATATATGTTTATCGACACAGACAATCCCAGCGATATATACGAACAACTAAAGAATGTACCTGAGTTGACAATGTTTCTTGGCAGGGATGGAAAGGAATTTATATCTATAGAGCCAGGTAAGGAAGCTATGTTTAAGGCTATGGTTAACGAAGCTTATGAGATACCTGTATCAACAGGAATAATCGAAGGCAATCGGGTGATAGTCAAAGACGGACCACTTGTGGGAATGGAAGCTTATATAAAGAAGATAGACAGACACAAGAGGATAGCAGTACTTAATGCAGAGATGTTTGAACAGGAGATAAATGTGAGTGTGGGGTTGGAGGTTATAGAAAAATACTGAAAAAAGGGTGGATTTAAATGCCTGTAAAGTTATCAATATGTGTTGTTGTTTACAATAATATCTATGGAGCAAAATCAGTCGAGTTCTGATGGCTGCATGGATTGAGAAAGATACATAGCAAAAATGGACATGACGCTATAACACAATACTTAGAAAAAACATGATAACCACACTTCGGAACGCTGCAATACTAATCAACACTTAGAAAGGTATGATAACAACATTTGGTTGGGAGTGATAAACACAGGTGAAGTCATCATAATCACAATTTTGTGCTTATCACATCGCATCATAAAGCATGCTGATATCATCCTTAATTTGGATGTGTAGATAGATACTATTTGGGATAAAGGAGACAGAGGACATGAAAGTATGTTTAGTGGGTTCATCGGGTGGTCATCTAACCCACCTTTATATGTTAAAACCTTTTTGGAAAAATAAAGATCACTTTTGGGTTACATTCAATAAGGAGGATGCAAAAAGCCTTTTGGAAGGTGAAAAAATGTATCCGTGTTATTATCCGACCAATCGAAACATCAGGAACCTTATTAAGAACACGATTGTAGCATGGAAGGTTCTTAGAAAAGAAAAGCCGGATTTAATTATCTCCTGTGGTGCTGCAGTAGCAGTGCCATTCTTCTATCTGGGAAAACTATTTGGAGCAAAAACCATTTATATAGAAGTCTTTGATCGTATCGATGCTTCAACCGTAACAGGAAAACTGGTATACCCAATTGCCGACAAATTCATAGTGGAATGGGAGGAAATGCTTGATGTGTATCCCAAGGCAATCAACTTGGGTAGCATTTTCTAAGGGGGTGTAAGTTAGATGATATTTGTTACAGTAGGAACGCACGAGCAGCAGTTTAATCGCTTGGTGCAGATGATAGACGAATTGAAAAGAGATGGTGTGATTCAAGAAGAGGTTCTGATTCAGACTGGTTACTCTACATATGAGCCGAAGTATTGTGAGTGGCAGCAGTGGGTACCTTATCCGAAGATGATCGAGAATGTAGATAAGGCACGAGTCATCATCACTCATGGCGGTCCGTCCAGCTTTATTATGCCCCTGCAGGTCGGAAAAACGCCGATTGTCGTACCACGAAAAGCAGAATTTGAGGAGCACGTAAACGACCATCAGGTGAAGTTCTGCAGTGCAGTTGCGGAAAGATACGGAAGCATCATTGTAGTTGAAGATGTAGACAAGCTGGCTGATGTGCTGGGATCTTACGATGAGATAGTTGCAAAGATGCCGGGTGGTCAGGAGAGTAATAATGTTAAGTTTTGTGAAGGATTTGAGAAGATTGTAGAGGGAATGTTTCATTAAGTTTTGTGAGGAATAATTTGATATGAAAGTTTTGGTGGTTATAACTACTGATTTTGTCAGCTGGGGTGGTCTAACATCCGTAATGATGAACTATTACCGGGCGATGGATAGAACGAACATAAGCTTCGATTTTGTATCTGGAAATGAGCCGGATAAACAATTGATGGAAGAAATAAAAAATTGTGGTAGCAATTATTTTCGTTTGACTGATCGTAAAACAAAGACATTGCGCTATGTTGCTCAGCTTTCCAAGCTGATACGAAAGAATAAATATGATATTGTACACGTACATGGAAATTCAGCTACTATGACGTTTGATTTATTGGGTGCAGTTATTGGTGGTGCCAGGGTTCGTATCTGTCATGTTCATTCCACGTCAAATGAACATAGCAAGTTACATGCAATTCTGAAACCTGTTATGAATCGACTGACGACTCATCGGATAGCAGTATCATCTGACGCAGCTAGCTATCTTTATGCACCAATGAAATATTGTGTTTTAAATAATGCTATTGAGGTGTCTCGTTATTCCTTTGACGCTGTAAAAAGATGGCAGTGTAGAAAAGCCTTAGGAATAAAAGACGATGATTTTGTAATTGGTACGGTTGGCAAATTGACACAAAATAAAAATTATGTTTTTGTTTGTGATATTTTAGAGAAAATTAATAAACCAAATACAAAATGGCTTGCAGTTGGTGATGGACCAGAGAAGCCAAGAATTGAAGCACAATTGAGAGCAAGCATATTAAATGAAAATTCTATTTTTATGGGTATGCAAACAGATACTGAAAAGTACTTATCGGCGATGGATGTTTTTTTATTCCCATCATATCATGAAGGTTTTGGCATGGCGTTGCTAGAAGCAGAGGCGAACGGTCTTGAGTGCATATGTTCTGATACGATACCAGAACAAGTGCAAATGAGTAATTGCAAAAGGATTAGCTTGAATGAAATCTCATTGTGGTGTGATTATATTTTAGAGATTGAAAAAAAGAGAAAAGACATAGATCGGATTGAAAAATCAAAAAAAGTGCAAAAAGAAATAGTTCAAAAAGGTCTTGAAATATCAAGCCAAGCAGATGTTTTACGCAATTACTACAATGAAGCAGTAAAAGAAAGAAGATAGTATTAATGAAAATAAATGTACCTAGGTCGCTTGCAGCATGGACAGTCATGGGAGTGTTGCTGTATGCGTACATGACAACATTTCAAACCGTTCTTTGGGGAAGTCGAAGCGGCGGAGTTTTGTATGTAATAATCCTGACTATGATGGCGGTTCTTGTGAATCTGAATAAACTGATCAACGTTGACAGTGTATTTGCTGGTAGGTTTTTTTGGATAGTATTAGCACTGTTATCTTGTTTAAATAACCAAGATATGAGATTTGATTCGCAGTCAAGATGGATTCTACCGATGTGTGGAATCATCATCATGATAGCACTAAAGGGTCGGAATGAATGGCAAAGCTACTTTATAAAGACAGTGCGTTTTTTTACGGGAATTCATGCGTTTTTTACAATCTTTTTTTATGTATTTAAAGGATTGTATTTGAATGTCTTTGTAAAATTAATTCCAGGTGCAGGTGTATACTTGATTTCTAAATTTAATGATGGGTGTATGCCTGGCATAACAGGTCATTACTCAACTAATGGAATTTATCTAGGAATCGGATTCGTTTTTTTTGCCAACGATTTAATAACTAAAAATTATAACAGTCAAAATGAAAAAATTAAGGCAGTGTGTAAGGCTTTATTCGTATTACTCGCACTAGTACTGACAACAAAAAGAGCTCATATACTTTTTGGTGTTATTGTTTGCTTTGTAATTTATTATTTTTATAATTCAGATAAAAAAGTGTCCAGATGGTTTTACATTATCGGAGCTGTGATTGGACTCGCTGTATTAGTTATCATAATGGCACCAATAGTACCAGCAGTTGGAAATATGGTGAATAGATTTGTAAATGCAGATGGCGGAGAATTATCCAACGGTAGAATATGGTTTTGGGAATTTGCACTAGAAAAATTCAGGCAAAATCCTGTTTTCGGAATAGGTTGGGGAGGATTCAAACACTATTATCATATGCGAATTGGCGATTATTCGAGCACCGGTACAACAGTAGATGCGCATAATGTTTATTTACAGATATTATGCGAGATGGGAATTGTTGGATTTGTGGTCTTTCTTTGTGCTGTAAGTGCTACATTTAAGACAACATGGTCTGCGCTTAAAAGGGTATGCAAGAATAAGCGGAAATATAGTAATAGCGTAATCAATGAACTTACACTCTCTATTGGTATGCAAGTATTTTTTGTTTTGTACTGTTTTACAGGAAATTGTCTATATGACTGCGAATTCTTTTTTGTTTACGCCATTAGTTGTGCGATGGCATTTAACAAAGCGGAAACTCTTAAGGAGATAAAATAAGATGAGAAAAATAGGAATACTAACCTTTCATAACGTTATGAACTATGGAGCAGTATTACAGTGTTATGCTTTACAAAAAGTTATAAATGAGAGATACGGAAATTGTATAGTTATTCCGTATGTTAATAAACAATTAGCATGGAATGATAAACCAGTACATTTAACTCCTTTTAATGTTAAAACAATTGCTAAGACGGTATCTCAAGGTCTGGGAAATCTAAAGAAGAGAAAAGTTTTTGATGTGTTTTTAAGTGAGTATCTTCAGTTGGGAGATACTTCTAATTTGGCTAATTATACAGATATCGTTGTTGGCAGCGATCAAGTATGGAATGTTAATTTGACCAATAATGATTACACTTATTTTTTGGAAGACTACAACGGAAATAAATATGCGTATGCAGCGAGCTTTGGAGAAGACGACATTCCAGAAGATGCATTAAAACGTATTAAAAAAGATGTTTCAAGATTCGCGGCGGTATCCGTTCGAGAACAGGCAGCGTGGCAGGTATTGAATAAAGAGAAGATAGAAAGCCAAGTTGTTATAGATCCTGTATTGCTCCTGGAAGAGGGTGAATGGAAAAAAACTGTAATAAATTCTCAAGCTCATAAAGAAAAATATATCTTGGTATACTGTGTTGAAAAGTCTAAAAGAGTGTTTGACTATGCACGTAGACTATCAAATCGTACGGGATTGAAGATATACTATCTGAATCAAAATATGTTTTTTAAAGAAAAAGGCCTCATATATAAAAGAGGTGTTTCTCCCATTGAGTTTCTAAATTATATACAGGATGCCGAGTATATTGTAACAAATTCCTTCCATGGAACTGCTTTTTCAATTATTTTTGAAAAAAAATTTGCAGTTGATACAATTTGGCACGGTGAAAAAAATATTAGGATTTCTAATCTATTGAGTATGTTTGAGCTGAAAGATAGAGATATGAATTCTTTAAATGAAAACATAGGACAAGAAATAGACTATACATCAGTTAAAGGAGTTCTTCTTGAAAATAGAAAAGTTGCTCAGGAATTTCTTGATAAATGTTTTGTGGAGTAATAGTAAATGATAGTTAGACCAAAATTAAATGTGATTATACCACTATATAATGCTGAAAAGTATATCGAAAAATGTTTGTTGAGCATCGTTAATCAAACATATGAGAACATCAACGTCATTGTAATAGATGACGGTTCTACGGATAGAAGTGTGGATATTGTTGAAAAAATTGCAAAGAGAAATGAGAAAGTTCAATTATTAAGACAGGCTAATTCTGGCGTATCGAAGGCGAGAAATATGGGTTTATCAATAGTTAAATCTGGCGAGTATGTTACATTTATTGACTCTGATGACTATATGGATGAAGACTCATACAGGATATTGATGGAACGTATGGTGCGTGAAAATGCACAAGGTGTAATTTTTCCTTTTTGCCGCGAATTGGCAGATAAGAAAGAAATTACCTTGCTGCCTTGGAATGATGGAACAGTTTTAGATAACATCAGGATTCAATCTGAATTAATTCCTAAAATGATAGCTGAAGTGGTTGGAAAAGATACGATAAGTGGTTCGGTGTGTAGAAGTATTTTTTTATATGATGCTATAGAACATATTAACTTTTGTGAAAATATCAATATTCAAGAGGATTTGATTTTCTGCATAGAGGCGTATTCGAAACTTAAGAATATATTAGTTGATAACAACGTTGTTTATCATTATGTAAAACATGGGGTTACAACCACTGAAAAATATAGAGCTAAATTCCTCCAAGAAAGCTTGGATTTAGAAGAAGGGATTGTTGAGTCATTAAAAAAAGCAACTGTTTTTGATAAGGTTACAGAACAATATTGGAATAAAAGAATCACGATGTATTCTTTGTGCATTTCTAATTTGTTTAGGTATGATGCACCATATGAAGCAAAATATGAAATTGATGGGGTTATAGAATCCTTTGCAAAAGATCCGTACATTGGGAAAAAGATATACTGGAAATATTTTGAACGGCGGATGATTCTTCCGTATATTTTATTGAAAATAAAAGCAAAATTCTTGTTAAGTGCGATCTATAGTAGAAAAGAAAAAATCAGACAAAAAAAGCTTAGCCTTTAGAGGAGGATTAAAATGAATGTTAGTATTATACCATTCAAAAGCGTTGAATCAATAAAAGACGAGTGGATAAAGCTTAGCAAAAACCAGACAATTTTTCAATCGTATGAATGGAATGCGAATTATCTGAAAATAAAATGGGGAGGCTGGAGAAACTATATTTGCATTGTTAAAGATGATAATGAAGATGTGGTTGCAATTCTACCTATTACCACATTCAAGAGAATTATTAAGACAAACATAATTATTTTAGGAAAAAATAATTATGTTGATTATGGGGACATAATTTCCAAATCCGTAACAAAAGATATACTAGCCGTTATAGTAGATGCAATAAAGAAAAAGTTTACAAATCCGACTATTGAGTTACAAGGAATAATAGAAAATACAAAATTTCAGAAATTACTAGAAGCAGAAGCAATTTTGACAGCTGAATATAAAGCAGTTGCTGTAAGAATTCCGCGCGATGTAGATGAATACAATGCGCATCTTACTAAGAGTACCCGTCAAAATCTTAGAACAGCATTAAACAGAATGAATACAGATGGTTTGTCCTATAGATATGAAATTTATGAGGGAACGATTGATAATGTGCTCGCCGAAAAATTGGTGAACTTGCATCTCAAAAGAAATATTGAAAAAAACTTAAAGAATAGTTCAATACACAATTTCCTTAGAAAAGTTAAGCAAAACTTTGTGGAACATTACGTAAGTGTGATTCCTGTTTCAATGCGTTCATATAAGGACTCATGGTATTTGATAGTTTATTTAAATGACATAATAGTTGGATATTTATATGGACTGCGAGAAAATAATTGTATTCGAGTATTGCAAAACTGTGTCGACTCGGATTACAGAAGGTATTCTCCAGTTTTTAGAGCTTGCTATGATTTTATTACCAATGAGGCAATAGAAATTAATTTAGAGTGGCTTGATTTTACAAGTGGTGATGAAGATTACAAATACAAATTAAATGGTAAAGAGATGATTTTATATAGTTATAAAATCGTATGAAATGTAGGTGAGAGTTGTGGATCAAGTTTATACGAATATTAGTAAATGTAGTGGATGTTCAGCGTGTAAGAATGTGTGTCCGTTTTCTGCAATTGTAATGGTTGAGGATAAAAAAGGTTTCTTATACCCGGTAATTGATAAGGACAAATGTAGAGATTGTGGACTGTGCAAATCAGTATGTCAAACAAATAAGGAGCTTTCAGAAGTAAAAGAATCGAACACATTCAAGTTTGTGCTGGATGATAACGCGGAAATAAAAAAATCACAGTCAGGTGGAGCTTTTACAGCATTGTCTAATCAGATCTTGAATAATCAAGGCGTGATATATGGCTGCATATATGATTTGGAAAATCATAGGGCGGTACATGTGAGAACAGACAATGTTAATGGCCGTAACAATATGAGAGGCTCGAAGTATATTCAGAGCGATATTCAGGAAATATATTCGTTAGTTGAAGCTGATCTTAAAGATGATAAACAAGTTATGTTTACAGGAACACCTTGCCAATGCGAGGGTATTAGTTTGTATTTAGAAAAGAGACATATCAACAAAGAGAACCTTTTGCTTGTTGATATTATTTGCCACGGTGTACCATCTCCGGAATTATGGAGATCTAATATCTCATGGATAGAAAATAAGTATCAAGGTAAAATAACGGCTGTTAATTTTAGAAATAAGAAATTTGGGTGGAATTCTCATATTGAAACTTACAATATTGGGGATAAAGAACATCAAAGCGAAATCTTCAAAAACATTTTCTGCTCGAACGTATGTTTACGTCCTTCGTGCTATGAATGCGATTATGCATCTTTGCATAGAAAAACAGACATTACGATCGGAGACGCTTGGAGGTCTGACAATAATTATGTGTCCTCTAATATGTGTGGAGAATCATTGATTATAGTTAGTAGTCAAAAAGGGATGAAGGAAATCGAAAAATTAAATCAAAGTCAATTAAAAAAAATAATGATTAAAGAGTATTTACAGCCAAATCTTGTGCATTCCACGACAACAAAAGAGAACATTGCTTGGTTTTGGAAAGATTATTTTAGGTTGGGCTACAATTATGTCGTTTTTTTCTATGGAAAGACTGGATTTATAAACAAAGCATTTAAAATACTAAGAAGGAAAGTTTTGAAGAGTCATGGATAAGAAAAAAGAGTTGGCAAAAAATACTGTAATATTAATGGTTGGAAAAATACTTACACAATTCGTAAGTTTTTTTATGTTACCATTATACACTGCGGTTTTAACACCAGGTGAATATGGCCTTGTTGATCTTTTTAACACATACTGTACGTTATTATTGCCACTTTTTAATTGGCAATTTGATAGTGGACTTTTTCGCTTTTTACTAGATGTTCGAGACAATAAAGAAGGTCAAAAAAAAATAGTATCTTCTGTGTTATCGATGTGTTTTATACAGAGTATTATTTATCTTCTCTTTTTCATCGTTGCACAAAACTTCATCACTGCGGAATATAAGTACTATTTAGCGATAGATGTAGTGTTAAATGTATTTTTGAGTGCTCTATTACAGTTTGCTCGAGGTATTGGCAAAACAACAAACTATACTGTGTCAAGTTTTATCTCTGCCACTAGTAATATTTGTTTGAATGTTCTATTTATTGCTGTCTTAAGATTTGGCGCGGAAGGAATGTTTTTAGCTACTGTACTCTCAAAAGTAGTTACAATACTCTATATGATAATTTCTCTTAAAGTCGTCAGATATTATGCCGTTCATCTTTTTGATAAATCAGTAATAAAGCAGATTGCAAAATACTCATTTCCTTTAATTCCAAATCAATTATCATGGTGGGTGGTTGGTGCTTCTGATAGAGTCATAGTTTCAAAGGTTATCGGTGTTGCTGCGAATGGTGTCTATTCGATTGCAAATAAGTTTTCGGGTTTATTTGTTTCATTTTATAACATATTTAATTTAAGCTGGACAGAATCGGTTTCACTCCATTTGGATGAAGAGGATTCTGAAAAGTTCTTGACCGAAACAATTAACGATATGTTCAAGTTGTTTACTTGTACCTGTATCGAAATTGTGGCGATACTACCGTTTGCATTCTTTGTTGTTATCAATAATCAGTACGCTGATGCATACAATCATGTGCCAATACTGATGCTTGCGGTTGTATTTCAGATTATAGTTGGATTATATAGTGTGATTTACGTTGCATTGAAGAAGACTCATGAAATTGCAAAAACCTCTTTTTTTGCCGCGATAATTAATATATCAACAAATGTTGTATTGATAAAATTTATTGGTCTTTATGCGGCTTCGGTATCTACTTTTGTCGCTTATTTTTCAATGGCAATATACAGGTATATAGATATAAAAAAATATAAAAAGGTGCCATTAAAGAGGAAGATTGTACTTAAAGAATGTGCTATAGGTGTGATTACGATTTTTGCTTATTATTCTGAAAACAGGACAATACAAGTATTGATTCTAATTATTGCATCAGTTCATTTTTTTATAGACAATAGAAACTTTATTCTTTTTGCATTAAAAAAGGCAATGAATATGTGGAAAGGAATTAGAGGAGAGAATGAATAATATAGTTGGAAATTGGCATGTAAAATACAGGGTCAATGGTGGTGTGTGGAAAGATTTGGTGTCTGTGGGAGATAAACATTATTGGTACGCAGATCCAATGTTATTTGAGAAAAATGGAAAAGTATATTTGTTTACAGAGGCATTCGATAAACGAATTCAAAAGGGAAAACTTGCGGTATCATATCTCACGGATAGCGGAGAATTCTCAAAACCAGAGATAATAATCAATTTGCCATATCATCTATCATATCCATGTGTGTGGGAAGAAGAAGGCTGCGTGTATATGCTTCCTGAAACATCACAAGATCGGACACTAGAAATATGGAAATCGAAAAATGATCATCTATTGAAATGGGAACGTGTTGGGTATTTATCAAGAAACGTAAAATACGTTGATTCGACCGTCCTGCGAATTGAAGATAAAACATATATATTCTGTTATACCGAGGAAAACCATCATTATGCAACTCATATATACAGAATTGAGCCCAAGACCCTTTTTATGGAAGAGGTATTTAAAGAAAGCCATCAAGAGAATATTTTCAGACCAGCGGGAAATTTTTTCAGAAATGATGAAGGCAAACTTATAAGGCCATTACAGTATAATAAGAAGTCCTATGGAGAATATATTGAATTTTCCGAGATTGAATCTATAACCCCTCTAAAAGAAAGAATATTTAAAAGGGTGTCTGTGCAAGATCTTCGTAATCAGATGGGGATAAAAACGGATGCTGAGAATACACATACATACTCAGTTTGTAACACAGTTGAAATATTTGACGTATTGGAAATGGTACACTCTACCCCTCAAAAAATTCTTTTCTGTATTCGGAAGGTCAGAAATGCTTATTTTAAATTAAAACATAAAGAAAAAATCGACGGAATTGAAAAATTGAGGAGAACTAAGAAGAATGATTAAAAATGTAAAAATTAAAATGTTTTTGACTAATACTGTATTCCGTGGATTATCTGTCATAAATCAGATTGTGCCCAAAAATCAGGATTTGGTGTTGTTATATAGTAATATGGGATTCAGAGACAATGTTGCATATATATATGACTATATGATATCTGAGAAATATAACGAAAAGTATCAAATAATAAGAAGTCAGAATGAATCATATGGGGGAGTTATTCCAACTAATGTGAAAATAGTAAGTAATATGCGAGCGATAAAGTATTACTTACGTGCAGGACATGTGTTTTATGCATTTGGAAAGTTGCCAATATATCCGGCTAAAAATCAAAAAGTAGTTCAGATGTGGCATGGGTCACCATTTAAAGGTGTAGACAAACGACAACTAGTTGAGAATGCTAACAAAAAGAAAAAATCATATTATACAAATGCATTTTCTACTTCTAAGATATTTAATGAATTTTGGAGTAAAGAATTTGATTGTGGAATTGAGCGCATCTCAATTTGTGGACATCCAAGAACAGATGTAATGACTAAACCATATAGCAAAGATGATTTAAATTTAAATGGTTTGACACTGATTATGTGGATGCCAACATTTAGAAAATCCAAAATACTTGGATACAATGATGTGGATTCAGCGGATGATATTTTGCCGGTAGTGAAAAACGAAGATCTTTATAAATTGAATGAAATGTTGAAACAAAAGAAATGCCTATTGTGGATAAAACTTCATCCAATGCAGGACCTGGACAGATACAAGGAAGAAGATTTTGATAACATTATCATTCAAAGCTCGGACAATTTTAATGCGATGGGATTGGATTTATATAGATTATTGGCTAGTTCAGATGCATTGATTACAGATTATTCTTCTGTATTTTACGATTTTATGCTAATGAATCGTCCAATAGCATTTACTGTTGATGATTACGAAGAGTACAAAGATGGACGAGGTTTTGCAGTGGAGGATCCAGACTATTATCGAACTGGACCCAAAATTCAAACAATAGAAGACCTATTCTCTTTCATTACACAGGTTAGCAACGGTAAAGATGAATGGCAAGAAAAGAGAGAAAAGGTTAATTCAGAAGTTAACTATTATAGGGATTTTAAGAATTGTAAACGCGCATTAAAAATAGGTGGCGTCGAGTTATAAAGGAGTAATAAGTTTGAAACAAAGGTTTTAGAAATAACCACAGATTGATGCAATAGAGGTGGTGTGCATCGATGGCTTGCACGATGTCCTTTGGGCATATGCAAAGCAATTTAATATTACAAAATTGAAGTGGGATATTTCTGATGGTGAAACTGGATAGAAGTCGTCAGAAATGGCATTTACACCTTAACTTTCAGAAAAAGTAACACTCAAAAAATAGTAGATTGTAAAAAAACTTAAAATAGGGAATTGCTGGCAGGAAATCTTCAAAAACAGGAAACGTTATAGAAAGTTTGAAGAAGAAATCCTATAAGCCCAAACCAGCAAGAATGGTAGAAATACCAAATGACAATGGGAAGATGCGGCGACTTAGTATCTACCGTTATGAAGACAAGCTGGTATAGGAAGCAGTATTCGAGCCAATGTATTATGATGAGATGATGGGATTCAGATCCAATAGGGGCTGCCATAAAGCAATCTGCTAGCTAAACATAATGAGGAAAGGGAAACGACGAATTATGTTTAGCTTGTGGATATAAAAGGATTATTCCAGCAGCTTGATCATGAATGGATTGTGCGTTTCATAGAATTAAGGATCAAATACGCGAATATTATCCGTCTCTTCGGATGAATGCTAAAAGCAGAAATTATGAATAACTATGAATTTGAAGTGGCAGGGGAAGGAAGTGGACAAGTTTCCGTCTGCTTTCTAATAATTTTCTGTATCTATATACACTATGTACTGGTATGGCAGCACACAATTCTGGATTATTCCAAAGTGTTGTTCGGTTTACACTAGACTTCTTTATTATTCTCTGTGTATGCCGGAATATTTGTGATATTTCCGCGCTTCGTCATGCATAAAGCGATTACGACACTGGGTAATCAAGATTCAATGAAATCGGTAAAAGACAAATCAGAATATGGTTTCGTTAAACTGGTTGCCCTGAATTTAACATCTATAGCAGGATTTGTTCAGGTCTTAATGACAATCGCGGTGGTTTTTAACATTATGAAGTTGTTTACTATAAGTTATTTTATTTTGAACTTTATGGTTATGGTAGTTTCTTTAAAAAGTATTTTAATTTGAAGTAAAAAGGAGATTAAGCAGTATGGCAAACATTGCAATTATTATCGCTGGTGGGTCAGGTCATCGTATGGGTCAAGATATTCCAAAACAGTTCATTAATGTATATGATAAGCCGGTTCTTATTTACACGTTAGAAAGTTTTCAAAAGCATCCTCAAATCGATGCAATTGAAGTAGTTTGTATTGACGGCTGGCATGATATTCTGTGGGCTTATGCAAAACAGTTTAATATTAATAAATTGAAATGGGTTGTTTCAGGCGGAAGCACGGGTCAAGAGTCTATTAGAAATGGTGTTTATAACTTAGAGGGGAAGGTAAACGTGGATGATACGGTAATTATCCACGATGGCATTCGTCCTCTTGTAGAGCCATCTGTACTTACAGATGTTATCAGTAAATGCAAACAATATGGAAATGCTGTAACATCCATGCCGTACAATGAGCAGATTTTTGTTGTGGATAAGGAGAATGAAGCTACGACCATGCAGTATATTCCTCGTGAAACTCTGCGTCGTGTTTCTACGCCGCAGGCTTATAAATTTGATTTATTAGATTGTAAGTACCATGAAGCATTTGAAAAAGAAATTGGTATTTATGGGTCGTCTTATACCAATACAATGATGGTTGAACTGGGAGAACGCCTTTACTTTGCAGCCGGCTCTGATAAGAACATTAAATTGACGACTAAAGATGATCTCGAAATGTTTAAGGCTTACTTAAAGGCAGATAAAGATAACTGGCTGAAATAAGGAGTGAACAATGATAGATAACTTAATTTATAGAGAAGACATTAAATATGTAGATAGTTTGGAATTGCCATGGAAAAAGCTGAGCAATAAAAGTATCTTAATTACCGGAGCTAGTGGCTTGATTGGCAGTTTTTTGATTGATGTTTTAATGGAAAAAAATCTGCATGGATTGAACTGCAAGGTATATGCATTGGGACGGAATCTTGAAAAGGCAAAGAATAGATTTGAGAGGTATTGGACATCACCTCTTTTTGAATTTGTGTCACATGATATTAATGAGCCGCTGGAATTGGATAATGCTAATCAGGTAGATTTTGTTGTTCATCTCGCAAGTAATACGCATCCGGTGGCATATGCAACAGACCCGATAGGAACTGTGACTGCAAATATTATCGGAACCAATAATCTTCTGAAATTTGCGGTAAAACATCATGCGGAACGTTTTGCATTCGCATCTTCAAATGAAATTTATGGTGAAAACAGAGGAGATGTAGAGTTTTTCGACGAGAAGTATTGTGGTTACATTGACTCGAATACATTGAGAGCTGGATATCCAGAAAGTAAACGTTGTGGTGAAGCTCTATGCCAAGCATATAAAAAACAGGAAAATTTGGATGTCGTTATTCCTAGGTTTACCCGCTCTTATGGTCCAACTATGTTAAAAACTGATACAAAAGCTATTTCACAGTTTATTAAAAAGGCAGTGTACAGCGAGAATATTGTTTTGAAGAGTGCTGGAACACAGTACTATTCTTATACTTATGTGGCAGATGCAGTAGCAGGATTTTTAACAGTTCTTCTGAAGGGTGAAAGTGGTGAGGCCTATAACATTGCGGATGAAGCGTCTGATATAATGCTGAAAGATCTTGCAAAGATTATTGCCGATTTTGCTGGCAAAGAGGTTATATTCGAATTGCCTGACGAAACCGAAAAAGCTGGATACAGTAAGGCAACAAAGGCTAGATTGGACGGGGCCAAACTAAAAAAGCTTGGTTGGAAAGCTAGATATGATATTAAGCAGGGTTTGGAAAGAACTATGAAAATGCTGACCGAAATCAGCAAGTAAAATGATAAAAAATACAATACAAGAGAATTATGATTGAAGTGAGTTGATTTTTGGTATTAGCAATTTGTGTTTAAATTAATCTAGTAGGTGTCTAAAATATTCACTGTCATTAAATTTAATCATATAGACTACGAAATTTAGAATAAGAAGTAACAGCAGCTGACACAAGGTCGAGGAGGAAAATAAAATGTTGAGGGGTAGAGCAGATAATATTGACATTTTGAAAGCGATATGCGCTTTCCTAATTGTTTGTATTCATGTGCCCTTTCCGGGAAAAGAAGGTCCCTATTTTACGGCGTTGACCAGAATAGCTGTTCCTATATTTTTTATGATTACGGGATATTTCTATTCAGATGTCGTTGCACAGCACAAAGAAAAACGACAAATTATGAAGATATTTTACTTAGTAATAGAGGCAAATATGTTTTACTTTATCTGGAATATTTTATACTCTTAAGAGCAATTGGTATAATAATGGGTTGGCTGTGATTGGAAGAAAATATTCCACATGGCTTTATATTTTTTATCCGATTTTTATTACAGTTTTTGCAAGAATAACAGGTAAACTTTGGATAAAATCAATTTACAGATATGTTGCGCCAATTGTGATTTATTGTGCAACGCTTGTATTCATTATCATTCTACAGAAAGCCAAGATTGCTATGAAAAGCAAATAATACACAGGAGGAACAGCTTAAAGGTCGTTAGGTGCCAGACCTCTGGTACTATATGGGAACAGATGTAGTGAGAACAAACTTCTTACTAGACATGGTAGAGGTAGTTATTACGATGGCAATATGCAGTGTGGTATATGAGGCTGTTGTAAGAGTTGCGCCATGGATGGTGGGAAAGAAAAAAGTAAAGGAATAACTAAAAATGTTAAAATACTTTGGAACAGATGGCTTCCGAGGTGAAGCCGGAATCATATTAACAGCTGACCATGCCTATAAGATAGGCCGTTTTCTTGGCTGGTATTACAATAAACTCCGGGAGCGCAACGGCGACACTAACTTCGCCCGTATCGTGATTGGCAAGGATACTCGTCGTAGCTCTTATATGTTTGAATACAGTCTGGTAGCTGGATTGACTGCATCTGGTGCAGAGGCATATCTACTCCATGTCACTACCACACCGTCCGTGGCTTACATTGCCCGTGTGGACGACTTCGACTGTGGCATCATGATTTCTGCAAGCCACAACCCCTACTACGACAACGGCATTAAACTCATCGACTGCTACGGCGAGAAGATGCCGGAAGAAACTCTGTTGCTGGTAGAGGATTACATCGATGGAAAACTCCGTGTGTTCGATCAGAACTGGTCGGAACTGCCGTTTGCACATCGTGAGCATGTTGGCTGCACAGTAGACTATGTGGCAGGTCGTAACCGTTATATTGGTTACTTGATTTCTCTTGGTATCTACTCCTTCAAGGGTGTCAAGGTTGGTCTGGACTGTGCAAATGGTAGCTCTTGGAATATCGCCAAGTCTGTTTTTGATGCCCTGGGTGCCGATACCTATGTCATCAACTACCAGCCAAATGGCCTAAACATAAATAATAATGCCGGTTCCACCCACATTGAGGGTCTGCAGAAGTTTGTTGTGGAAAAAGGACTGGATATCGGATTTGCCTACGATGGCGATGCCGATCGCTGCCTGTGTGTAGATGAGAAGGGCAATGTTATTACTGGCGACCATATTCTATATATTTATGGTTGCTACATGAAAGAGCGTGGCAAGCTGCTAAACAATACCGTTGTTACAACAGTTATGTCTAACTTTGGTCTGTATAAGGCATTTGATGAACAGGGCATTGGCTACGCCAAGACCGCCGTGGGTGACAAGTATGTTTACGAATATATGGCAAAGAACGGCTGCTGTATTGGTGGTGAGCAGAGTGGTCATATCATTTTCTCTAAGTACGCAAGTACCGGTGACGGCATCCTGACCAGTCTGAAGATGATGGAAGTTATGTTGGCTAAGAAAAAGCCGATGAGCGAATTGGCAGCACCGCTAAAGATTTATCCGCAGGTTCTGGAGAATGTCCGTGTGGCTGATAAGAAAGCTGTGCAGAATGATCTGGCTGTGCAAGAAGCTGTAAATACAGTAGCTGAGGCTCTAGGCGATACCGGTCGTATTTTGGTTCGTGAGTCCGGCACGGAGCCGGTGGTTCGCGTGATGGTGGAAGCCCCTGACCATGATATTTGCCAGAAGTATGTTGATGAAGTGGTCAATGTGATTTGCGAAAAGGGTTATAGGGCCTAAAGCTGATGATGACTCTGGCAACTCTCCAGAGTCGTTTTTTATAAAAAGGAAAGTCTAATAGGCGAGAGAAATAAATAACAGGAGGGATAAATCTATGTGCGGAATAGTAGGTTTTACTGGAAAACAACAGGCAGCACCAATCTTATTGGACGGTCTGTCTAAACTTGAATATAGAGGATATGATTCAGCTGGATTAGCTGTACGTGATGGAGATAGTCTAGCTGAAGTAGTTAAAGCAAAAGGTCGTTTAATAAATTTGATGGAGAAAACAGATAATGGCAATGCATTAAAGGGTACATGTGGTATAGGCCATACTCGCTGGGCAACACATGGTGAGCCAAGTAAAACAAATGCACATCCACATGTTTCTGGCAATTGTACTCATTCTGGTTCAGGTGCTGTAGAATCAGAGGTTGTAGGTGTACATAATGGAATCATTGAGAATTATACAGAGTTGAAGGAAAAACTGTTAAAGCATGGTTATACTTTTTATAGTCAGACCGATACAGAAGTAGTTGTTAAGCTGGTTGATTACTATTATAAAAAGTATAATCTTGGTCCTGTTGATGCTATTGCGAAGACAATGGTACGTGTGCGTGGTTCGTATGCATTGGAACTTATGTTTCGTGACTATCCAGGTGAAATTTGGGTAGCTCGTAAGGATAGCCCTATGATTATAGGAATTGCAGATGGTGAAACATATGTGGCTTCTGATGTTCCAGCAATCCTCAAATATACGAGAAATGTATATTATATCGGTAATCTTGAGTTTGCAAAGCTGACTCCTGGTGAAGCATGTTTTTATGATTTGAATGGTGATGAGATTGAAAAACAGACTACGGAGATTAAGTGGGATGCAGAATCAGCAGAAAAAGGTGGTTTCGAGCATTTCATGATGAAAGAGATCCATGAACAGCCTAAAGCTGTCAAGGATACACTAAACTCTGTAATTAAGAATGGTTCAATTGATTTGTCCAGCGTGGAAATCACAGATGATGAAATTAAGGATTTTGAACAGATTTGTATTGTGGCATGCGGTTCGGCATGGCATGTAGGAATGGCTGCACAATATGTACTTGAGGAGATGGCAGACATTCCTGTGCGTGTAGAGCTTGCATCTGAGTTTCGTTATCGTAAGATGCCAATTGATCAGAAAGCTTTAATGATTGTTGTCAGTCAGTCTGGTGAAACAGCAGATACGCTTGCAGCATTAAGACTTGCAAAAGAAAAAAATATTACAACTATGGCAATTGTCAATGTTGTTGGTAGTAGTATTGCACGTGAAGCAGATAAAGTATTCTATACTCTTGCAGGTCCGGAAATATCAGTTGCTACAACAAAGGCATATAGTTCTCAGCTTGCAGCTATGTATTGTCTTGCTGTCAAGTTTGCGCATGTCAGAGGAAAAATTACAGATGAGCAATATAGTTATTATGTTTCTGAGTTACAGACAATTCCTGAAAAGATACATAAGATTTTAGAAGATAAAGAAAGAATTCAATGGTTTGCTGCAAAGTATGCGAATGCACATGATGTATTCTTTGTTGGACGTGGTATTGATTATGCTGTTTGTCTGGAAGGTAGTCTGAAGCTTAAGGAAATAAGTTATATTCATTCTGAGGCATATGCTGCAGGTGAATTGAAGCATGGTACTATAAGCCTTATAGAGCAGGGAACTCTTGTTATAGGTGTTCTGACACAGAGTAATTTATATGAGAAAACTATAAGTAATATGTTAGAGTGTAAGAGCCGTGGAGCATATTTGATGGGGCTTACTACGTATGGTAAATATGAAACAGAGGATCAGGTTAACTTTACTATATATGTACCAAAGATAGATGAATATTTTATTGGAAGTTTAGCAGTTGTCCCATTACAGTTACTTGGATATTATGTATCAGTGGCAAAGGGCTTGGATGTTGATAAGCCTAGAAATCTTGCTAAGAGTGTTACTGTAGAATAGCTTTGTAAAAAAGCGTTGTCTTGTAAAGAAAAAGTAATACAAAGTACAAAAAGTAAGATTATAAAAATAAGATTACGAAAATTAAGATTACAAATAAATATATTTGCTAAACCCAAAGCCTTTAGAGTATAATATCTCTAAGGGCTTTTTTGTTATGTAACAATATAGCAATTATATATTTTATATAGAGGCTGTGGCGCATGAGCAGGACGGTTGCAATAGGAAGAACTGATACAAAGGGGAGTGTCCGAAGATAGAATATACTGCTATGATGTGGCTTTTAAAGGAAAACAGGTTGTTATAAAGATGGGAAAGTAAGATAAAAGGAATATGATAATAGTCTAAAGCAAAAGGTGCTGTCACCTCAACGATTTTCAATCGTTAAAGCGACAGCACCTTTATGATTAGAATCAGTCCGAAGCTGGATATTGTTAATTACAGCTTCTGGTTATCCTTCATATATTCATCATATAATCCGATGACCTTATTCATAACCTCAGGACCAGGAGCACCGAGAGTAAGTCTCTTTTCTACACATGTCTTAAGGCTTATAGCTTCATATACATCTTCTTCAAAGACAGGACTTATTTTCTTGTATTCATCAAGTGAGAGGTCATCAAGAGCGATTCCCTTATCTATGCACATAAGTACAAGCTGTCCTACGATACCGTGGGCATCTCTAAAAGGAACGCCCTTCTTTACAAGGTAGTCGGCAGCATCTGTTGCGTTAGTGAAGCCCTTCTTAGCAGAGTCTTCCATACGTGCATCGTTGAACTTCATAGTATCAATCATGCCCTTGAACAGGCTTACACAGCCCTTTACAGTATCAATAGCATCAAAAGTAAGCTCTTTATCTTCCTGCATGTCTTTGTTGTATGCAAGAGGAATTCCCTTCATAGTTGTAAGTATGCTCATAAGTGCACCATATACACGTCCTGTCTTGCCACGTACAAGCTCTGCTATGTCAGGGTTCTTTTTCTGTGGCATGATGCTTGAACCTGTGCTGAATGCATCATCGAGCTCAATGAACTTATATTCGTTAGAATTCCATATACATATTTCCTCAGAGAATCTGCTTAAGTGCATCATGATAGTAGAGAGTGCGCTTAAGAACTCTATAACATAGTCTCTGTCAGACACAGAATCCATACTGTTAAGTGTTGGTCCGTCAAAGCCAAGAAGACTGGCTGTCATTTCCCTGTTGAGAGGATATGTAGTTCCTGCAAGGGCACCAGCACCAAGAGGACAGTAGTTCATTCTCTTATAGATATCGTGAAGTCTGCTTCTGTCACGCTTAAACATCTCAAAATAAGCTGAGAAGTGGTGAGCCACTGTTACAGGCTGTGCCTTCTGCAGGTGAGTAAAACCTGGCATATAAGTTTCAACATTTTCCTTTATTATTCTTAAGATAACTTCCATGAGTTCTCTTACTTCTTCATCAACATTCTTAACTTCGTCCCTTGTATATAGTCTCATATCAAGAGCAACCTGGTCGTTACGGCTTCTTCCAGTATGAAGTTTCTTTCCGGCATCCCCGATGCGCTCAATAAGAGTAGCCTCCATGAATGTATGGATATCTTCATACTCATCAGTGATTTTAAGCTTTCCTGATTCGATATCAGAAAGTATGCCCTTTAAGCCATCTGTGATCTGCTTTCCTTCGTCTTCTGATATGATACCCTGTGCTGCAAGCATAGTGGCATGTGCGATACTTCCTTCTATATCCTGCTTATAGAACTTCTGGTCAAATGAGATAGAAGCGTTAAAGTTGTTTACAAGTTCGTTAGTTTCCTTAGTGAAGCGTCCGCCCCAAAGTTTCATTGTTTACCTCTTTCCTGGGATTGTCGTATTATCACATCATTATAATTTATTATAACATCCCAATTAATAATATTCTATCATAGCCGGGGGCTTTTGACCCCGACATCATATAAATGCATAAATGCAGATTTATACCTTTATTAAATATAGCTGCTGTTTAATCAGCGTGATTGCTTTCATCGCTGTCAAGATTATCAAAATCATCAAGCTCATCAAGACTGAAGTCATCAAGTGGCATAGGTGAATCATGAGGATTAATATCATCATCATATATGGACTGTGTTTCTGTTTTTCTTCTGTCCATCAGAATCACATCATCTTCACATATAAGCTCCTGTATAAGTACAGGCCAGCTGTCTGTGCTTATAACATTCATACGGCACATTCGTTTAAAAAAGTATATACCTATCAATATAATAATGCAGAGCGAAGTGATAATGCAACCTAAAATAAGGTTAACAGGTGTATATTTGAGTGTTATATTATGCTCACCTGCTGGAACATGTACACTTATAAAAGCACCATATATATCATTTGTTTCAACTTTTTTACCATCTATATATACTGACCATCCTTTATCATATGGAATAGAGCATATAAGAGTTGCATCCTTATCTGCATTAACAGTGCCTTTTATCTTGTTGTTAGTGAATTCTGATACGTTAAGCGAGTTGTTGTTAAGTATGTTAAAGGCTTCTGTGAATCTTGAAGTTTCAAGTGTGTATACACTGGCGTTCATGGATGTGTCAGCTGAAACTACTATCACATCCTCAGGAGTAGCATATCCAAGGTCTATGATGGTTCCACCTTTTTTAAGGTCTTTGTAGGTATATTCAGAACCATGTATAGTGACGGTTACTGTGTCACAGGCAGTATTCTTAGTGATCATATACAGGTGTCCGGCTTTCACTGGTTTTACTTCAAAGCCGGTATCAGTAGAGTTCTCATATGTCAGTGTGAACATGTTGGATATTCCTGTAAGATTCTTTATAAGCGAGTTCTGGTTGTCTATGCCTGAGCCTATAGCCTCGCTTCCTTCCCATCCGTAAGGGTCGTTGTATGTCATGTAGCCGATAGGAAGAGTGTAGGTGTTTTTATATATGAATTCTCCATCATCACCTGTGTAATATGTCCTTAGAGGACTTTCTGTAAGTATACGGTTTGATATGGCATATTTAACGGAAAACAGACTTTCAGTTACAAGAGTTGCACCGTTATATTTGTAAGCATTAAATGAGTGCTCAAAACCAAGCTTACCAAGGAATTTTTCCATAGCACCATTCGAGGTTGATGAGAATGTTGACATACTGTGGTAGTTATGCCATGCACCATCATTGTTAGAACGGCTGCCGAACTTTTTATCCATGCGGTAGAAGGATGAGTCATCCTCTGCCACAGTAGATGTGACTGTTTTTACGGCATCATAATCAAGCAGATAAGAGGTACGGCTTGTAGTTCCGATGCCGGTAGAGTCCATATTTATAGTACATTCTATGATACATAAAGAAAATGTAATAAAAAGAATGACAGGAACCCTGAAATCATGCTTAATGTGTATGACCATAAGAAGTGCGTATATAAGTATAAAAGCACCACTAAGGTAAACTATAGTAAAATCATAAGTTTCATCTACTGCAAATACCTGTTCTATAAAGAGCATGATGCCAATAGCTATCCAGAGTGCCGCACCAAGCTGTTTAGTCGTCATACTGCGGATATGTGTAAATGCTTCATAGCACATAGTAAGAAGAAAGAACACATATATGAAGGACTGTCTGCATGGAAGACTGTTAGGAAAGTGGAAGCCATGCCAGATAAAGTTAGGTATATTAAGGTTAAAAGCTGTAAGAAACGCAAGTATAAGAACTGACTTTCCTATTTTTTCCCTTAAATCTACTTTCTTGTCCATAATATAAAGAGGGAATAAAAGCAGTACTGCTACACCACAGTATATATTAGGGTAGTGTTCAAGTCCTAAGTGTACCGGAACGTCTATAAGATGTCTTGTAACCGTGTTAAGTATGCTAAAGTATAGTGTCAGCTTCTTTGGAAATTCTATGTTGTTGGATGCTGAAAGTGTGAAAGCATAGAATTCTGGTAACAAAAGACATGCTGCGAGTCCACCTGCAAGTAGTGAATATATAGCAAAGTTCAGTATTTTTTTAAAATATATGACAGGCTTTCTTGTTCCCCTGTATGCGATAATAAGTACGATAAAGTATAAAACAACTGATATACATACCATGATAGCTATATAGTAGTTGGTGTATATACATAAACCAAGAGTTATGCAGTAAAGGAAACATTTGTTTTCGTTAACGAGTCTTTCAAGACCGAGTATTATGAGTGGCAGAAGTACAAGACAGTCAAGCCACATTATATTCCAGCTGTAAGCAGCTACGAAGCCTGAAAGAGAGTAGAACATACCAAACAGTGCAATACTGCATTTTCTGTTATCAAAGTGCTTTGTTATATAGTAAGTGAATGTAACACTACTTAAACACAGCTTTAATATGATGATGGAATTCATTATTTCAATCATATATTTCTGAGGAAACAGCACTATAAACCAGTTAGATGGACTGGCAAGGTAGTAAGCATATAGGGCCGTGAAGTTGGTTCCCATGCCGATATCCCAGCTGTATGTAAGACTTTCCCCATGTCTTAGCTTATTCCACAGCTCAGAGAAAAATGGTGCATACTGATGATACATATCTGATCTTAAGTAGCAGTTGTTTCCAAAAGGATATATTTCTCTTGCTATATATAAGGCTGCCATTATGATAAGTGGGATTATAAAAGCAATGATATAAGTTATTCCACCACTTGGAATATTACTATTTGTTTTGTCAAAAAGACAGAAATGTTTCTTAGACTTTTTTGATAAATCAATAGAATTGTTGTTAAGCGAATCCAAAACGATACCCCCTGTTAGTTAATTAAATACATCAGTAAGAGCCAGATATCCTTTTACCCTTACATCATCATATATTACCAAAATATAAAAATACTGTAAATAATATTGATGAATTATTTATTGTTTTAGCTTGTATTATTTCTTATTATTATGTACAATGGATATGTATGCGAAGGAACCTTATATTTTTTTTATAAGGAGTATACATGAACATAATTAAATTATACAACCAGTATAAAACATATATCAGGTGTTTCGCTGTGGCCATCATAGTTCTAGTAACAGGGGCGCTATATTATGGTATGCATGGCAGCGGTAAAGATAAAAGCGGGGCAGATATCTATACATCATCCAGACATGAGACATCATCATATAGTGGGGTGTCGGCTTTAGATGAAGATGCAGATAGGGCTTCTGTTAGTAGTGTGGATAGTGACTCTTTGGATGCTGCAGTCCTTAGAGGCACACAGGAAGATAAAGAACTGATATATGTTTATGTATATGGTGAAGTTAACAATCCTGGAGTGGTTGGATGTAAGAAGGATTCCAGAGTGTATGAGGTTGTAGAGTTATGTGGAGGTTATACAGCAAACGCCAATGAAAGCTGTATTAACCCTGTGCGTAAGGTATCTGATGGGGAAAAGATATATATTCCATATGTTGGAGAAGACTACAGCCAGGGGATTTATGATGATGATTCTTATAAGACCTCACAGGAGTATGCTGCATCGTTATATGGTGATTACGGAGCTTCACAGCAGAATACGCGCATCAATATCAACACAGCGGCTAAGGAGCAGTTAGTCACACTTCCAGGTATAGGAACATCAAGAGCAGAGGACATAATAAGCTACCGTAGTAAGAATGGCAGCTTTAAAAGTATAGAGGATATTAAGAATGTGCCGGGTATTAAAGATGGCGCATTTGCAAAGATTAAAGATTATATATGTGTTTAAACAAGGAGTATTAACAGATATGGCTGGTAAGGTATTAGTTGTAGATGATGAAAAGATGATAGTTAAAGGCATAAAGTTCAGTCTTGTGCAGGATTATAGTGTTGTTGATTGTGCATATGATGGTGAAGAGGCACTGAATATGGCAAGGAACAACGATTATGACATTATCCTTTTAGATATTATGCTTCCAAAGATGAACGGCCTTGAAGTATGCCAGCAGATAAGGGAGTTCTCCAACGTACCTATTATTATGCTTACAGCTAAGGGTGATGATATGGATAAGATAATGGGTCTTGAATATGGCGCAGATGATTATATCACCAAGCCTTTTAATATTCTTGAGGTCAAGGCAAGGATGAAGGCTATCTTAAGAAGAAACAACAGTAACAGGGATAAAGAAACTGTTAAAAGCAATGTGCTTGTAGTAGGTGATATGAAGATAGATTGTGACAGCAGAAGTCTTTTTATCAAGGGAAAAGAGATATATCTTACAGCTAAGGAGTTTGACCTGCTTGAGCTGCTCGCTTTTAACCCTAACAGAGTATACAGCAGGGATGCGTTGTTAAAGACGGTATGGGGTGCAGATTATCCAGGAGATGGAAGAACAGTAGATGTCCATATAAGGCGTCTGCGTGAAAAGATAGAGGATAACTCAAGTGAGCCAAAGTATGTTCATACCAAGTGGGGAGTAGGTTATTATTTTAATGTTTAAACATATTGATATTGGAACACATAATAAGTCATTTAAACCAGGAAAGCTTTTGACTGGTATCCGCAGGTGCATTTTTAGTGCACGCTTCAGGATTATACTTATGATGTCAGTATTAGCAGTTATATCTGTTATTTCTGTAGTGCTGGCACTTAAATATTCTTATATAGAATCTCTTATTAACAAAAGAAAAGAGTACATCAGTAACGAGGCTGTGCTTATGTCGGCAGAGTTTACGGATTATTCTGACCTTTCAGATGCAAGAAATGGTGGAATGTATGAGAATCTTATGAACTATTCTGCACTTAACCAGATGAGGATAAGAGTTGTAGACAGAAAGTACATGGTAAGCCTTGACACGTATGCTGTGGACAATGGCAAAACTATCATTAGTTCAAAGGTTATTGATGTATATGAAAGCTCTAAGGCAGTAGCAGATTATAACCGTAAGTCTGGCAGTATAGAGGCAGTTTCACCTGTATATAACAGTGAGGGTACTGTTATTGCAGTGTTAGTTGTGAATTTTGATATTTCAGATATCAGAGTTCTTGCAGGAGATGCTTTTGATGGGATTTATGTGGTGTTGTTTGTTGTTATCACATTTATAATAGTCAGCTCTATAGTGATATCGTATTTTTATATGAGACATTACAATAAAGCATTAAAGGTAGTTGAAGCTGTTGATGTTGGTTATACGGACAAGAGGATTGAGATTAAGGGCTCAACAGAGCTTAGAAGCTTTGCAGCCCATTTTAACAGTATAATGGATAAGAACAACGAGCTTGATTCTTCAAGGTCAGAGTTCGTTTCAAATGTATCACATGAGCTTAAGACACCGATTACATCCATAAAGGTATTGGCAGATTCGCTTAACACGCAGGAGAATGTGCCTGTTGAGGTGTACAGGGAGTTCATGCTTGATATTGTAAGTGAAATCGACAGGGAGAATAAGATTATAGAGGATTTGTTATGCATGGTAAGGCTTGATAGGGCTTCGTCGGTACTTAACATATCGTCAGTTAATATGAATGAGCTGCTTGAGTTAGTGCTAAAGAGGTTAAAGCCGCTTGCAGCAAAGAAGAATATAGAGCTGTTGTTTGAAAGCTTCAGACCGGTTGTTGCACAGGTTGATGAGGTTAAGATTACCCAGGTAATATCTAATCTTGTTGAGAATGCCATAAAGTATAATAATGTCGATGGATGGGTACATGTTTCGCTTAATGCTGATCATCAGTTCTTTTATGTAAGGGTTGAAGATTCTGGAATAGGCATACCAAAGGACAGTCAGGGCAAGGTTTTTGACAGATTCTACAGGGTAGATAAGGCCAGATCAAGGGAAACAGGTGGAACCGGACTTGGTTTATCTATCGTCAGGAATATAATTCTTATGCATCATGGTACTATTAAGCTGTACAGTGAGGAAGGCATGGGAACAACATTTACATTCAGGATTCCTCTCAACTATGTAGAAGAGAATGAAAACTAGTAATATTCAGCAGGGTAACAGGCAGAATGGAGAAGTACGTGGTTAAAAAGTTCGTAGTAAGAATAATGTGTATATTAATATGCATCGGTATAACAATGTCTATGCCTGCATGTTCATCAGAGAGTAAGAATGAAAAGTATACAATATATTATACTAATAGTTCAAAGGATAAGCTTATTGGGAGTACATGTATGCTTGATGCTTCTATGTCTGTTGAAGATAAGGTGAGAACGTTGCTTGATAACATGGGTGTACGTTCTTCAAGCAAGGATGAATATATCATAAAGCCAGATAATGTTAATCTTTTAGAATCCAGTGTTAAAGGTAAAACAGCATCTTTAAACTTTACAACAACATATAAGCAGATGCCATCACAGGTAGAACTTTTATATAGGGCAGCAGTTGTAAAGACACTGACACAGCTTGATGATATTTCGTATGTTCATTTTTATGTGGATGGCAAGGAAGCTTTATATGAAGATGGAAGTGTTATGGGGATGTTTAAGAGTTCTGACTTTACAAGCTCTGATAATGATATCAGGCAGATGGATTGGCGTAATGTACAGCTGTTTTATGCAGATGAGAGTGGAACAAGACTTGTTAAAGTAAAAGAAATGTTAGCTTACAATAAAAACATGCCTATAGAAAGAATGGTGGTACAGCGTCTTATAAGTGGTCCAACAACACAAGATGCTTATTCAACACTTCCAGAGGCAGTAAAGCTGCTAGGAGTATCTGTTGTAGATAAAGTATGCTATGTTAATCTTAGTGAGGAGTTTGCAGATGGACTTGTAAATGTTGCATCAGAGGTTGAGATATATTCTATAGTGAATTCGCTCTGTTCGCTTGATAACATAGAATCGGTCAAGATATTTATCAATGGCGATTATTCAAGCACCTTTAAAGATAATATCAGTCTGGACAGGTTTTATAAGTTTAATCAGTCGCTTGTTAAGTGAAACAGTATTGATATATTTTTGTCTGCTAATATGACTTTGTGTGTTCCGGAAAGGAACGGAAAATATAGTATTGAGAAGACCTTTGTTTATTGCGGCTATGATACAGCTTATAGCCGCATGTGTATCTTTTTGGTGTATGGGAATCGGGCAGCAGGATATGTTGTCAGTGGTTCTTGTTACATCATTTGCTGGAGTTTTGTTATATGGTATTCTTGCGTTATATATAAAGTTATGCAGGATATCCGTCTTTTATTTTCTTGTTTTTATATTATATCCCATTACAACAATATCAATGATGCTTGCTGTTAACGACCTGAACCAGAGTTATGGCTGTGAGAACTTTACAGGAACTGTTAAGAATATAGTTTATAAAGAAGATTATATGATGCTTTATATGAAGGATAACAGCCTGAATAAGCAGGGAATAATAGTGTATTCGTATTATACAGATGATTATAGTGCGGGTATTGATGATGAGATAGACGTATCGGGAGAAGTCAGTATGTGGGAGAAAGCTCATAATCCCGGAAACTTTAACAGCCGTTTATATTATATATCATGTGGTTATCCATATAAATGTAATGCAGACAGGATAACGGTTATACATAGCGGTAAAGACAGCTTTAATGCATGGCTGTACAGTTTAAAGCGGCGGTTTAAGGCCGTATATAATACAGTTTATGATGAATATGATAACCAGCTTATGAATTCTATGGTGCTGGGTGATAAATATGAGCTTGAAGCAGATGTTAAAGATATGTATCAGAAAAGTGGTGTGTCACATCTTCTTGCCATAAGCGGGCTGCATATATCAATAGCGGGTATGAGTGTATATAATATGCTTAGAAAAAGGCTGAATCAGAAGATATCGGCACTCGCAGGAATATTGGTTATATTATCTTATCTGATACTTACAGGAGAATCAGTATCGGCAGCAAGGGCGGTATGTATGCTTGTTATGACAATAATAGCGGATGTAAGGGCAAGAACCTATGATATGTTGACGGCACTTGCCATGGCATCTGTTATGCAGATAATGGACAATCCATATATAATATGTAATACGTCATATATTATGTCTTTTTTTGCCATGCTTGGTATAGCACTGGTGCTTCCGGTTATATCATCAGCAGATAAGACACTTGTATTCATAAAAAAGAAAAATAGAAAAAATCGGACATTGAAGGATGAAGTTATATATCTTTTATGTGATTCATTAAGTGGCTGTATTGCTATACAGCTTATGCTGCTGCCGGCATTGTTATATGTATCTTATGAGACTTCATTTATAAGTGTTATATTAAACCTGATTGTCATACCGCTTATGCCGGTTGTGATGATAAGCGGTATAGCTTCAGGACTAGTAGGACTTGTGTCGATAAAATGTGCATGGTTCATGGCAGGAGCAGCCCACTATGTGCTTAAGCTTTATGACATATTGTGTAAAGCATGTGCAGATATACAGGCAGGAACATACGTCACAGGAAGACCACAGGTATGGCAGCTTGTCCTTTATATGTTTATCTTAGCCGTATGGATAGCAGCTGATTCTGAATATGTGAAATATTGTACCATATATCATATAAGTAATGTACATGGTATATGGCGGAATGTAAGTAATAATGCGAGTAATATACATTATGTATGGCGAAATGTATGTAATGTGAGTAATCTGCATGATGCAAGCAGGAATGTGTGTAATATATATAGAAATTCATGTAAAATAAGCCATAATATTAAGAGTGTTATTCTAATTGTGCTTTTAATACTGGCTGCTGCCAATATGAGATATGTTCATCCCAAGGGACTTTATATTATGATGCTTGATGTAGGCCAGGGGGATTGCATATATATACGTGATGAAAATGGTATCAGTTATCTGTTCGATGGTGGAAGCACGGATGTTAAACAGGCAGGAAAGTACAGGATATATAAAACTCTGCGTTATATGGGTATACGGAGGATAGATTATGCTGTGATAAGTCATGGTGATGCTGACCATGTGAATGGTATTAAAGAACTTATAGATATGAGTGGTGCTTCATTTACTGTGGGTGAAGTTGTCATGCCTGATATAAAAGATAAGGACAGTGAAGAATCATATGCTGGCATGATAGAATATGCGCATAAAGCAGGCATTAATATCAGCTATAAGAAGGCTGGGGATGTACTTGTATGCGATAACAGCACGGCATTTAAGATAACTTGTATGCATCCGTGTGAATCGTACGATTATGAGGATGCTAATGACTATTCGGCGGTTTATATGATAGAGTATAAAGACTTTTCCATGCTAATGATGGGAGATGCAGGCAAGAAGGCTGAGAAATGTATGATGAATGACTGGAAAGAGCATAAAGAGCTTAAAGTTTTTGCACTTAAAGCAGGACATCATGGTTCAAGGTATTCATGCAGTGAAGCTTTTCTTGAGAGTATTGATCCTGCGATAGCGCTTATATCCTGTGGTAAGGACAACAGATATAAGCATCCTCATAAAGAGATGCTGACAAGGCTTCATAATATGGATATTAAGCCATACCGGACAGATGAAGACGGTGCCATAATGATAAATGTCAGTGCTGATAAAATAAAAGTACAGGTTTACAATGACAGCAGATAAATGGTACAATGTTAGCTATGAAAACTTTGAATGAACATATTAAAAAAGGCGAATATCAGAAGGTATATCTTATATATGGTGAAGAGGAATATTTGAAAAACCAGTACCGTGACAGAATGAAGGCGGCTATTATCGGGGATGACACCATTAATTACAGCTATTTTGAAGGAGATAGCACGAAAGCAGAGGATGTTATTTCAATGTGCGAAACTATGCCGTTTTTCAGTGATAGAAGACTTGTTATAGTTAGTGACAGCTCTTTTTTTAAAAATGCAAATGACAAGCTGGCTGATTATATAAAGAAACTTCCTGATTATATTGTGCTGATCTTCGTAGAGAAAAATGTTGATAAAAGGAATAAGGTATATAAGGCGGTAAGCAGCTGTGGTTATGTGACCGAGATGAAATATCAGACACCAGCAATGCTTAAAAAGTGGATAGCCGGAATGTTGTCAAAGGAACATTATAAGGTAACAGAGGCAGCCTGTGACCTTATTCTTGAAAAGACAGGTGCTAACATGGAGCTTATAAGAAATGAGGTCAATAAGCTTATAAGCTACTGTGCTGGCCGTGATGCAGTCATGCCGCAGGATGTGGAGGCTGTGTGCTCTACGCAGACGACGAGCAGGATATTTGAGATGATAGAAGCGGTTGCTGGAAAAAACAGAGATAAGGCACTTTCTTTGTATTATGATCTTCTTGAGCTTAAAGAGTCACCTATGCTTATTTTGTACCTGATAGTCAGACAGTTCAACGGAATATTACAGGCTAAGGATTATGCAGCATCAGGAATGTCATCAAGGGAAGTGGCTTCTTATATGAAGATACAGCCGTTTATAGCAGGAAAGTATCTTGCGCAGTCGAAGTATTTTACGGCAGATAAGATAAAAGAAATATTAAGGGAATGTGCAGATGTTGAAGAACGCATCAAGCAGGGCAGACTTCAGGAAAAGCTTGGCGTGGAAATGATTATAATAAAATATTCGGTATAGTATACATAAAAAGATGTGTTTTAAAGCTTATAACAGGAAAAAAGGACAGATGCGAGGGTATGCATCTGTCCTTAAATAATATCCTGTGATAATTAAGCTAAAGTGTTAACAGCTTTAGTAATGCGAGATACTTTTCTAGCAGCTGTGTTCTTGTGGAATATTCCCTTAGAAGCAGCCTTAGAAATCTCAGCTATAGCAACAGGAAGAACAGCCTCAGCAGCAGCCTTGTCACCAGCAGCAACAGCAGCGTCTACCTTCTTTACATATGTCTTAACTCTAGACTTAATTGCCTTGTTTCTCTCAGCTCTTACCTGATTAGTTATTACTCTCTTCTTAGCAGATTTAATGTTAGCCAATCCGTACACCTCCAAATTTTAATAAAATTCATAGTTAAATGTTTCGCATTAAAGCCGGACACGGACGATCTAATGTAAACATACTCATATATCTTATAGTAGAAAATGTAATATGTCAACTATAAATTTATAAAAATGTTTTTGAAATGATTCATTCCGAATAAAATATTCAATTTTACATACTATATGTCTGACATGATGATGGGTAAAAAGATGAAAGAGAGAGGAAATGTGCATGGAATATGATATGGCAAGAACGGACCTTGCAGTTGAACTTAATGAAAGCATTTCAAAGAAAAGCGGCAGCTTAAAGGGGATAATAGTGAACGAATCCACTGATAGCGATGCAGCAATCAAGGTAACAGAGATAAAGATTACCAATAAAAGAGCAGCAGAAGCTATAGGCAGGCCACAGGGTTCATATATAACTATAGAGGCCAGAAATATTAGTAAGGCAGGTGAGTCTTACAGGAAAAAGATAGTAGATATATTGCTGGATTATATAAGAAAGCTGCTAGAAAGTAATATAGAAAAACAGGCTCATGCTAATATAACGCTTCTTGTTGTAGGACTTGGCAACAGATGTATAACATCTGATTCACTTGGCCCACTTGTTGTGGATGGGCTGGAGGTTGATTATCATATTCAGACAGGTCAGGGAAGAGATGGTGGAATGTGCGCAGTTATTCCGGGTGTCATGGCAGACACCGGACTTGAAACAGCAGATATAATAAGAGGCATAGCAAAACAGGTAAAACCATCAGCTGTTATAGCCATAGATGCTCTTGCTGCAAGGAATATATCAAGACTGAACACTACAATACAGTTATCTGACAGAGGGATTAATCCTGGTTCAGGAGTGGGGAACCACAGAGTAGGAATCAATAAGGATAATATAGGAGTTCCTGTGCTTGCACTTGGTGTACCGACTGTTATAGATGCATTTACAATAGCAGTAGATCTTGTAAGTCCGTTGCTAAAAAACTGCACGAAAGAGGAAAGGGAAGAATTCTTATCAAGGATATATATGGAAGGTATAAGCGATATGTATGTGACACCTAAGGCTATAGACACAGATGTACAGAATATAAGTGGAGTTATATCAGAAGCATTGAATCAGGTGCTGCATATTTAAAAGCATATATAAATATTTTATAAGAATGTAATATTATTACTTTTTGTTAATACAATTAAATAACAGGAGATTGGAGGGGCTATGAAGAGAGGGTACAGGCTGTTATATATGATAGCTGGCGTAATGATATTATTATCTGCAGTATTTTTTGAAAAAAATATAGGACTTGCCTCCTTCATGGAGGATGTGCTTATCAGTGGATGTGTGAATATGACTATGCCGGGAGCAACATGTTATATGAATCCGCAGAAGCTTCTTAAGTGCACGGTGTTTGATGAACTTATGAAGACAACTGTTCCTGTAAGTGCCATGCTTCCAGGAAATAACGATGACTATATTATGCTTGCTGATAATGCGTGTGACTATGAAAATATATATGAAACCAGTGATAAAGCAGAAGAGACTTCTAAGAAAGAAAGCGTACCTGTTAAAGATACAGATGAAGTAACAACGCCTGCTTTGGGCGAGGCTGATACAGGTTCTGATACGGATACTGCAGTACAGAATGTGATTCAAAGAAAGGAAATAACAGGAACGGTTTATAACAAAACTGAGCTTTCAGATTATGGATTTGTTCATAATCATTTTTATACAATAACATCTATAACTGAGCTTACAGAGAGCATATTAAGACCTGATGATTTTATAAACAGAAATCTTGCCATAGATAAAAGCAGCAGACAGCCACAGATACTTATATTCCATACACATTCACAGGAGGGATTTATCGATTCAGTTGAAGCAGATGCAAAAACAACCATAGTTGGTGTAGGTGATTATCTTACAAAGCTTCTTACAGAACGGTATGGTTATAATGTTATTCATGATACAACAGTTTATGATTATGTCGATGGGAAGCTGGATAGAAGCAAGGCGTATACATATGCAGAAAACGGAATAGCAAAGATTCTTAATGACAACCCTTCAATAGAAGTTGTTATTGACCTTCACAGAGATGGCGTAGCGGATACGACTCATCTTGTAACACAGATGGATGGAAAGAGTATGGCTAAAATAATGTTTTTTAATGGCCTTAGCTATAGTAAGATTAATGGAGATATAGCATATCTTAATAATCCATACAGGGATGATAACCTTGCCATGAGTCTTCAGATGCAGCTTATAGGTGAGGCATATTATCCGGGCTTCTTAAGGAGAATATATGTAAATGCATACAGATATTGTCTGCATGAGAGAGGAAGATCGATGCTTATAGAGGCGGGTGCACAGACTAATACGTTTGAAGAGGTTAAGAATGCTATGGAGCCGCTTGCTGATATTCTTGATAAATGTCTGTCAGGAGAGAAGGTTATGAATGATACTTAAATAATATGCGCTTTAGACAATAGAATATTTAAATAATATAACGCCATATATGGATATTGGAAATAGATACATATTTTGGTATATTACTACAAAAATTCTGCTTATTACAACTAAAACAGGGGGTTTTACATCATTTTTATTGTTTTATACGATTAAAAATATAGTATTGACAAACAAAAGAAAAAGTAGTACTCTCATGTTGTTGATAACATTTTAGTTTATAATCATTAATCGCAAGCGATTATCGTGGCAGTTTTCCTGCCGGATTATTCCCAGTTTTAAGCTTAATATTTCGTGGCCGGAAATATTAAAAAGAGAAGGATTAAAAAGAAAAGGATTATTTTATTTTACTTGAAAGGATTATATTTTGCTTATGGAAAAAAGTTTATGCCAGGATGTTATGGAGTATTCAGAATTTGTTGAAAAGATAAAGAAAATGTCAGAATCAGTAGCAGGTACAGAGGGGACTGTGCAGGTTACACATGTTATTAAGAATAACGGATGTGAATATGATGGTTTGGTTATATTAAGAAAAGGGTGTAAAATATCACCAACCATATATCTGAACGGATATTATGAACAGTATTGCAAAGGAAAAAGCTTTGAAAGTGTATTTTCAGGAATCAAAGAACTTTATCTGTTTAATAAAGACAGAATAGCAGTTGATACAGACAGCTTTGCTACTTTTAATGGGATTAGGGATAAGGTTGTATTCAAGCTGATAAACTATAACGCAAACAGAAAGCTGCTAAGCCTTGTACCACATAAAAAGATACTTGACCTTGCGATGGTGTTCTGCTGTATGATTGAAAAGAATGAAGAGGGAAATACATCGGCACTTATATATAATTCCAACATGAATTACTGGAAAGTGAAGGAAGAGGATATATACAGAGCAGCGTTGAACAATACAGCACGCATTCTGCCTGCTGGCATAACAGAGATGTCGAAGCTTTTTGAAGCTTATGATGACCATGATAAGATAGATGTTTGCATAGATTCTCAGGAGATTAAGGACTGCCAGCTTTATGTGCTTACAAACGACTGCCGTATTAATGGTGCAGCCTGCATGCTTTATGAGAATGTACTTAAGGATTTTGCTGACAGCATAGAAAGCAATCTGTATATACTGCCTTCATCTATACATGAGGTTATTATACTTCCTAAGTTTGCTATGTTTAATAAGCAGGAGCTTGTGAATATGGTCAGGGAGGTAAATGCGGAGGGAGTTGCCATGGATGAGATATTGTCATATACAGTATATGAATATGACAGGGAAACAGGCGAACTTAGCATGTAGGAAAACCTGGCATGTGAAATATATATGCCAGGCATAAATAAATGTACATGATGGGAGTCGAACCCACGGCCTTTCGCTCCGGAGGCGAACGCTCTATCCAACTGAGCTACATGTACATGGCACACAGCCAATACTCATAATACACTATTTTGCTTATCAGGGCAAGCGGATAAAAGCTTTATAATTTTTCTTTTTGATTTTATTAGTGTTATTTGATAAAATGATTGCGTGAATTGCAAAGCAATAAGGCGATTAATGCAATGTATTGGATTCGAAAGGAAAGTTATATATAATGCGTATTAATAAATATCTGAGTGCACAGGGGGTATGTTCACGCCGTGAGGCTGACAGGCTTTTAGAGGCTGGCAGGATAACCGTGGACGGTGTTACTGCCATGTGTGGGCAGCAGGTGGATGATAATAGTGTAATATGTATAGATGGCAGCAGAATAAGCGATGAAAAGCCGCAGGATGTACTTATGGCGTTTAATAAGCCAAGAGGAATAGTATGTACAACAACAGATAACCAGGGAAAGAATAATATAGTTGATTATATAGGATATGATAAAAGAATATATCCTGTAGGAAGACTTGATAAGGATTCGGATGGACTTATACTTCTTACCAATAATGGTGAAATAACTGATAAGATATTAAGATCTGTTAACGGACATGAGAAAGAGTATGTGGTTAAGGTCAACAAAAAAATAACAGATACATTTTTAAAGAGCATGGCGGATGGAGTATATCTTAAAGAACTTGATGTTACTACAAAGCCATGCAGCATAAGCCGCATAAATAACTATACATTCCGCATAATACTTACGCAGGGACTTAACAGGCAGATAAGAAGAATGTGCCAGGAATCAGGTTATAAGGTCGAAAGTCTTACCCGTGTAAGAATAATGAACATAGAGCTTGGCGGACTTAAAATTGGTGAGTACAGAATAATAGAAGGTAAAGAAAAGACCATGCTTTATGAAAGCTTATGATGAAGCAGAGAAGCTGTGAGGGCTTAAAGATAATAAAACATTATATGACGGAGCAGAATAATGAATAAGTTAGATAGAATTAAAGAGTTAGTTGTATTACTTAATAAAGCTGGAAAAAGTTATTATTCAGAGGGACGAGAGATAATGTCCAACTATGAATATGATAAATTATATGATGAATTAAAGAAGTTAGAGGAGGAAACAGGCTGTGTACTATCTAACAGTCCAACAGTTAATGTAGGATATGAGGTACTTAGTGAGCTTCCAAAGGAAAGACATGAGTCACCGATGCTAAGTCTTGATAAGACAAAGGACAGGGAAGTGCTAAGAGACTGGTTAAAGGACCAGACAGGACTTCTGTCATGGAAGCTGGATGGACTTACAATAGTTCTGACATATGAGGACGGAAGACTTAGTAAGGCAGTAACAAGAGGTAACGGAGAGATAGGCGAAATAATCACAAACAATGCAAAGGTGTTTAAGAATGTTCCAGTTACTATTCCGCATAAGGGAAAGCTTGTATTAAGAGGTGAAGCTATAATAACTTATTCGGATTTCAATAGGATAAACGAGGAGCTTCCTGAGATGGATGCAAAGTATAAGAATCCCAGAAACTTATGCAGTGGTTCAGTCAGACAGCTTAACAACAAGATCACTAAAGAGCGTAATGTCAATTTCTTTGCATTTGCACTTGTATCGGCAGACAATGTTGATTTTAAGAATTCAAGAAAGTGCCAGTTTGAATGGCTGAAAAGTCAGGGATTTGATGTTGTAGAGTATAAGGTTGTTGATAAAGATAACATTATAGATACTATAGGATGGTTTGAAAGAGCTATTTCTGATAATGATTTTCCATCAGATGGACTTGTTATCATATATGATGATATTGCATATGGTGAATCACTAGGAAGGACAGCAAAGTTTCCAAGAAATGCGATGGCATTCAAATGGACAGATGAAACGGCAGACACGGTACTACGGCAGATAGAGTGGAGTGCATCCAGAACAGGTCTTATTAACCCGGTAGCCATATTTGATCCGGTTGAGCTTGAGGGAACTAAGGTGTCAAGAGCAAGTGTCCATAATATAAGTATTATGGAAGGTCTTAAGCTTGGAATAGGTGATGATATAAGAGTGTTTAAGGCTAATATGATTATACCTCAGATAGCACAGAATCTTACAGAAAGTGGCAATATTGTAATACCTGATGTCTGTCCGGTATGTGGACAGCCTACAAGAATCTGTGAGATAAATGATGTCAAAACACTTTATTGTGATAATCCTGAGTGTCAGGCAAAGCATGTTAAAAGCTTTGCGCTTCTTGTGTCAAGGGATGCACTTAATATAGATGGACTGTCAGAGGCAACGCTTGAAAAGTTTATACAGAGAGGCTTTATTAAGGATAAGACTGATATATTCCATCTTGACAGATTCAAGGACGAGATAGTAGCCATGGATGGCTTTGGAGAAAAGTCATATGCCAATCTTATAGAAGCGGTTGAGAAAGCAAGAGATACAGATCTGGTAAGAGTATTGTATGGACTTGGGATAGACAACATAGGTTTGTCAACAGCAAAGCTTATTGTAAGGAAGTTTAAGGGCGATAAGGAAGCACTTATGAATGCTGATATACAGGAGCTTACAGATATAGATGGCATAGGAGAAGTTATAGCCGATTCGTATGTAAAATATTTTGCGGATGAGAAAAAAAGAAAAGAATATATAAGGCTTTTAGGTGAAGTGAGCTTAAAAGAAATGGATGATACACAAAACTCACAGGAACTTTCAGGAAAAACATTCGTAATAACTGGCAGTGTGACTCATTTTGCAAACAGGAAAGAGTTAAAAGAGCTTATAGAAAGCATGGGTGGTAAGGTTACTGGTTCGGTTACAGGAAACACCTCGTATCTTATTAACAACGATTCTATGTCACAGTCTGCAAAGAATAAAACAGCAGCTAAGCTAAATGTACCTGTTATTACAGAAGAAGAATTCATCAGACTTGCGGGATTAGTGGATATGCTGTAATATAATGTGAGATATAAGAACGGAGGAACATTATGCCAATTAAGATACAGAATGATCTGCCAGCCAAGCATGAACTGGAAGAAGAAAATATATTTGTTATGGATGAAAGCAGGGCACTTTCGCAGGATTTCAGGGAGCTGCAGATAGCAATCCTTAATCTTATGCCATTAAAGCAGGATACGGAACTTCAGCTTTTGCGTGCGTTATCTAACACACCATTGCAGATAGATGTGACATTTATACAGACAGAATCACACATTTCAAAGAATACATCTCATTCACATATTAAGAAGTTTTATGAAACATTTACTGACATAAAGGATAAAAACTTTGATGGTCTTATAATAACTGGGGCACCAGTTGAAAAGCTCGACTTTGAAGAGGTTAACTACTGGGATGAATTAACAAAGATTATGGAGTGGTCAAAGGAGCATGTAACATCAACTCTTCATATATGCTGGGGTGCACAGGCAGGACTTTATTATCATTATGGTATAAAGAAGGTTCTTCTTGATAAGAAACTTTCGGGTGTTTACAGACATCATGTCCTTAACAGAAAGGAACCTCTTGTAAGAGGGTTTGATGATTATTTTATGGCACCACATTCAAGATATACAGAAGCATGCAGAGAGGATATCCTTAATAATAAGCAGCTTAAGGTGTTTGCTGATTCACAGGAGGCAGGCATATATATCGTTATAGGACAGGAAGGAAAGCATATATTTGTTATGGGACATCCGGAATATGACAGAATGACACTTGACCAGGAATATAAGAGAGATTATGATAAGGGGCTTGAACCAGAACTTCCTGTCAACTATTATCCTGATGATGACTGCAACAGAAAGCCGGTGTTATCGTGGAGAAGCCATGCGAATAATCTATATACTAACTGGCTTAATTATTATGTATACCAGACAACTCCTTATGATCTTAACGAAAAGGCGGAAAAGAGGTCTTTTAATTGATAGATGAAAAAGAAATTCTCCCATTCAACTTTTTTTCGTATGGTGGTGTTTATAGTGGTGACCATAATGGGATGAGATATATGATTAAAAGAACTGGTAAAAAGCCGGATTTCACTTTGAATGCGCTTGTGTGGAGAGGTCCATATGCATCATCAGCTGTTAATGCAGATGATATAACAAAAAAAGAGTTTGAATATTCAGAGGAAGGAAGAAAAGCTGCTATAGAATGGATACAAAAGATGTATACAGACAGAAAGGATGAATGGGATAATGCCCCATCCATCAATCAGGCTGTATTGTACGATGGCAGGAAGAATACATAACGATAAATATAATAATATATACAAGGCATGAAGCTATACATTTTGCTATAAGAGCTGTTGTGTAAGTGATGTTTTGTGATAGAAAAGGCAGCATGATAAATGCTGCCTTTTCTGTTATAAGAACAGAGGCTATGGATATTACACTCATGCTTAGCGGACATATTATATTGCTTATTACGTCTGTTTTGAAATGATATATAGTATAAAGCTTTATATAGTTAAGCATACATACAACAATATTGCTTATTATAAGGCCGTATATATATCCACATATCCCAATGCGTGGAACAAGTATTATAAGAAATCCTATCCTGATAATAAGACCGGTTATGTTTGCAGCGCAGGTGAAGGATGTTTTGTTTATTCCGTTTAATATGCTTGAAAGGCTTACCTTTAAGTAAAGAAAAGGGCATACGCATGCAAGTATAATGGTGTATGTGTATACATCAGGCTGCTTAAATATAATTGCACCAAGCCTGCTTATGTATAACACAAACAGAATACAGCACATAATACCAAGGTGCATACACACGCAGATAGTGTATGATATAGTTCTGGTTATATTATCAGACTGATTTGTGGAACTATCTTTGGATATCTTTGGGGTGAGCATAACTGCAAGGGAATTGGTTATTGCGCCCGGAAACATTATAAGAGGAATCACCATTCCACCGATGATTCCATAAGTACTTACAGCATTTTCGTTATTCATGCCATACAGCATAAGCTGTACAGGAATAAGAATAGCTTCACCGCTTTCAAGAAGATGAACTAAAAGGCTGTTAAGATTAAGCGGTAAAGCGTATAGTGCAAGGTTCTTCATTAATGTATATATTTTCCCCTTTGTTGTGGGATTAAGCGATGATAAGTTCACTCTTTTGTAATGCTTTCTGATTTTTTTAATATATAATGCCAAAACGCAGAATATTACAGCACATAATTCGCCTGCTATATTGCCATATATGGCATCTGTAATATTAAGGGTACGGTCTGATCGCTGTATAAAAATATAGTAATAAAAGATGACTCCAAATATTCTTACGAGCTGTTCTGCTATCTGGGATGCAGCGGGGATAAAGGCAGACCTGCAGCCGTAATAATAACCGCATATACAGCTGTGTACTGCTGACAGCGGTATACTTACGACAATAATTCTTATTAGTTCAGTACAATCTGTGTTTAACATGATTTTTTCAGCTATTGTTCCAGCATATATATAACATAATGCTGAGAATATTACTGACATGGGGATAGATAAGAAAAGACCAGATATTAAAGGCTTTAAGCTTTGTCTGTCTGCTGCGGTATACCTTGATATGGCAGAATTAAATCCGCATATGCATACAGAGAATGCTATTCCACATAAAGGTGTAATGAGCTGTAGCATTCCCATACCATATGCACCTATATGGGCGTTTAGAAATATTCTGTAATAAAACCCAAGTATCCGGCAGAAAAGACCGGCAAGTGTTAAAACAATGGTTCCTTTAATTAGTGGATTTTTAATAGAATTATTTATGGGATTGTTAAAGGAATTATTTATGCGATTATTCATGCAGCCTCCAGTTTATATTTTTGCTTTGATATATGGGCAGATGTCACATTAATCCATATTAATCTTTAACATAGTATGCAATGGATGAATATAATATTATAAATATATTGGAAAAGTGCGATTATATGCACGGAAAGAGTTCTATGTTATATCTCGATAATGCAGCAACAACTCCGCTTCTTCCAGAAGTCCGTAAAGTGATGATAAATTATATGGTGGATAACTTTGGAAATCCATCTTCTATATATAAAATAGGCAGAATGAACAAAATAGCAGTAGAAGAAGCAAGAAAGAGCATAGCTGAGACTATAGGAGCATGTCCGGATGATATTTTTTTTACGTCAGGCGGGACTGAAAGTGATAACTGGGTTCTTGAATCGGCAGCAGAATCAGCAACGGAATCAGACAGTGCGCATATTATTGTAAGTGCTATAGAACATCCAGCTGTTATTAATAAATGTATACAGCTTAAGAAAAGGGGCTGTGATGTGGATTATATTAAAACTGATAAAAATGGGATTATTAATACCGATGATCTTATATCGAAAATACGTGATGATACAAAGCTTATATCAGTAATGCTTGTGAATAATGAAATAGGAACAATACAGCCGGTAAAAAGTGTATGTAATATAGCGGCGGAATATGCAATACCTGTTCATACGGATGCGGTAGCTGCATATGGACATATACCTGTTAATGTAAAGGAGCTTGGGGTAGATTATCTTAGCGTAAGTGCACATAAAATAGGAGGAGCGAAGGGCACAGGCTTTTTGTATGCAAAAGCAGCAAATATAAATCCATATATATATGGAGGAGGGCAGGAGAAAGGAAAACGATCAGGTACTGAGAATGTTGCAGGTATTATGGGACTTGCAAAAGCAGCAGAAATTGCACAGGAGAAACTTGACAGCAGAATAGAGGAAGAAAATATAACAAAAAACTATATAACTGACAGGATTTTAAGGGAAATAAAAGGCTCATCGCTTAATGGAGACTACAAAAAACGCATTTCAGGTAATATGAATTTTGCATTTACAGGCATAAATGGAGGTGAGCTTGTAATAATGCTTGATAAAAATGGAATATGCGTATCAGCTGGTTCAGCATGTCATGGTAATTCGGGTGGACCATCTCACGTACTAAAAGCTATAGGACTTGATGATGAAGCAGCACAGTCGTCAATACGTCTGACACTTGGCAGGGGGCTTACAAAAAAAGAGTGTGATTATTGTGTTGAATGTATAAAAAGAGCAGTGCAGGAACTAAGAAGCAATGCAGTATGATGGAGCAGTACAGAAATATAAATATGGGATAATAGAGAATAAGCAGAGAACAAATAGAGAGTAAGCAGGGGTTATCACGATGAATGATCAGATATGATATCCCCTGTATTCTGTCTGCTGAGCTGTAAACATAGAATTATAGCCTTATGAATTCAGGTTGGCGTTTTTTAAATATAGTATAATATTTGAATCCTGCATTTGTAAGAATGTCGTAAAGAACGTCAAATCTGTATGCAATATGTTCTGTCTTATGGGCATCAGAGCCTGTGGTGATTATTTCACCACCAAGTTCGTGGTATCTTTTTATTATATCCGGACATGGATTAGGATTCTTAAGTCCATATTTAAGTCCGGATGTGTTAATCTCTATGCCTTTACCCTTTTCTATAAGCATACGAAGTATTGTATCTATGTAATCTGAGTAATCTTTCCAGTTATATGCCGTATCTTTGCTAGGAGCATAACGGACTATATAGTCAAGATGTCCATATACATCAAAGTTGCTGCACACCTTAAGAGAGTCAATGATTCCTTCATAGTATGTTGATATGCCCTCTTTTACAGATATATTCTGCCAGAACTCATCATAGTATGGATCATTTCCATATACAAGATGGGATGAGCCAATGATAAAATCAAGAACAGAGTCTTTATCATATTCGTTTACACGTCCGGCAACTGATGGCATGAGTCCTTGTTCCACGCCGGTACTAATATCTATAATATGGGAATATTTTTCCTTAAGACTGGTTATAGTATCTATGTAGTGCTTGAAATCAAGCATAAACATAACTTCACCATTTTCAGGTGGGTAATCAAAGTCGTTGTGGTCAGTAAAACATATTGATTTTAATCCGAGTTTTACAGCCTGTCTGACTACATTTTCAGGTGGATTGTCTGAATCAGATGAAAATGAAGTATGCAGATGATAGTCACAAAGTCTGTTATTATAATTGCTTAAACACATAATAATCCTCATTTCCACGCATTTATACTCATGATTGTGCTGTATGCGTTATTATTGAATTTATAATCGTTTATTAAATCAATATAGCATAGTGATATGTACTTGCTATACTGTTTTAATAAATGTTTTTAATAAAATACATTGTGTTAATTAGCATGTTTGCTAATATGTGCTTTTTATATACACAGTAATAAAATGCTTTTTCGGTTAAACCTCTTGAAAATATTTCTTTTGATTGTTATTATGTAAACGTAATTTTACATTCTTTACATAAAATGCACATTAATTTTATTAAGCAATTAAGATTTATAAGGATTGCATGAAATATAATATGTGCAGGACAGGAGAAAAAAGTGGATATTGAGTTAGTTGGCAATTTGTTTATGTTTGCAGGCGGCATAGGTATGTTTCTTTATGGAATGAACATTATGGCCGATGGTATGCAGAAGTCAGCTGGAAGTAAGATGAAACAGCTTATTGGGTATCTGACCAGAAACAGATTACTGGCGGTTCTGGTAGGAGCATTTATAACTGCGATTATTCAGAGTAGTGGTGCTACTACAGTCATGGTTGTAGGTTTTGTTAATGCAGGACTTATGACACTTGTCCAGGCAGTCGGAGTTATAATGGGTGCTAATATAGGTACAACCATTACAGCATGGATTGTTTCGCTTGGACAGTTAGGTGATGCAGTTAAAGTGTTAAAGCCAGAGTTTTATGCACCTCTGCTTGTAGGAATAGGTGCTATTCTTGTTTTATTTAGTAAAAAACCAAAGAAGAAAATGGTAGGAGAAATTATAGTTGGTATAGGTCTTTTGTTCTTAGGCTTAAGCTTTATGTCACAATCTATATCACCATATACAGATGCACCTATATTTTCAAAGGCATTTGAGGTTGTAGGAAGTAATCCTTTGCTGGGTATACTTATAGGTATTATTGTTACAGCACTTTTACAGAGTTCATCTGCCTCTGTGGGCATATTGCAGACACTTGCCATTAATGGTGTTGTTACAACTAATGCAGCAGTATTTATAACATTAGGACAGAATATCGGTTCATGTGTGACTGCGATTATATCTAGTGCAGGTACAACACGAAATGCAAAAAGAGCAGCATGTATGCATCTTCTGTTTAATATTGCAGGAGCTGTCATATTTGGAACAGCAGCATTTATATTATTCATTCTAAGACCTTCACTTGCAGTACATAACATAACAAGTGTTGAGATTTCGTTGTTCCATACATTTTTCAATATTATATGTACAACAATCATGATGCCATTTGGCGGGCTGCTTGTTAAGTTATCAGGTATGATAATAAGAGAAAAATCACAGGATGAAGAAAATGCCACACTTGAGGCAAGCGACAGCTATGCGGCTGAGCTTTCAAGACATTTTGATAACAGAATATTAGAACAGCCATCTGTTGCAGTTAACAGGGCACTTAGTGAAGTTGTCATCATGGGAAATCTTGCTCTTGATAATATAAAGTATTCATCTAAGGCAGTTATTAACAATGACCAGGATATGATAGATAAGGTTATAGAAACAGAACATAAGGTTGATCTGTATGAGAAGTATCTTACAGAGTATCTGATAAAGGTAAACAACCTGTCGATAACAGAAGAACAGCATCTTATGATTAACAATCTGTTTCATGCTATCATAGATATAGAAAGAGTGTCTGATCATGCTGAGAATATGGCAGATCTGGCAAAGTATAAAATAGAGAATGGCATCACGTTTTCACAGCATGCCATGGAAGAACTTAAAGCACTTTATGAGAAGGTGGTTGTCAGCTTCTCAGAGGCAGTAAAGGCAAGAGAAAAACTAAGCCGTATAGCAGCAGAGAATGTATGCAGGATAGAAGACGAAGTAGATGCCATGGAAGAAGAACTGCGTAATAAGCATATTGAAAGACTCTCGTCAGGTTTGTGCAAGCCATCTAATGGTGTCATATTCCTTGATACACTTTCTAACTTTGAAAGAATGTCAGATCATGCTAATAATCTTGCTGATTGTGTGCTTGAAGAACTTGAACAAAAAAACAGATAAAAATATTTTATAGAATATTTTGTAAAAAATAGTAATTTACACTTGATATTTTAAATTAGTTTATGTAGAATATCTTTAGTTGATTTTTTATTAACAATCTTTATATTAGGAGGATTTATTTTTATGTCAGTAAAAGTTGCGATTAATGGTTTTGGACGTATCGGTAGACTT